>SAMEA3663184__coassemble_42_pt1 | contig 36070 bp, 34 predicted proteins | sample SAMEA3663184__metabat2_low_PE_010 | metagenome-assembled genome bin SAMEA3663184 (sample SAMEA3663184) | pig gut metagenome | biome: pig gut; feature: pig-associated habitat; material: faeces | place: Denmark | collected 2012 | reverse complement strand
TGGAAATGTTAATTTTTAGAGTAAAAATAGAGTCAACCTTTTTCAGGAAAAGACAAACCATTGCGGGAAGCGCCGCCTTTTATTATCTTTGCAGTGCCAATGGCCCAAAAGGCCTTAAGGACCTTAAAGACTTTAAGGACCTTAGAGACCTTAAGGACCTTAAAAAAAAGAAAAGAACAAAAAGAAAACGCCATGCCGGAGCACATCATCCGCCCCTCGGGCAACTACCGCAAACTGCTTTCCTACCAGAAGACGGAGGTCATCTACGAAATGACCTATCACTTTGCCCACCGCTTTCTGGCAAAGGGTGACCGCACCATCGACCAAATGGTGCAAGCGGCACGCTCCGGCAAGCAGAACATCATTGAGGGTTGTGCCGCCAGCGCCACGTCGAGCAAGACGGAACTGAAGCTGGTGAACGTGGCGAAGGCCAGCCTGCAGGAACTCCTGGAAGATTACATTGACTACCTGCGCACCCGCGGTCACCGTCAGTGGGAGGAGGGCAGCATCGAATACGAAACCATGCGCCGTCTGGGGCGCGAGCACAACGATGCCCCTTACTTCCTCGCCCTGTGCCAGACGCGAGGGGCCGACGTCATCGCCAACATGGCCATCATACTCATCCACCAGGCCGACTACCTGCTGCACCGTCAGCTCGAGCGGCTGGAGGCGGACTTCGTGAAGAACGGCGGATTCTCGGAGCGAATGATGCGCGTCCGCAAGCAAGAGCGCGGCTATTAGTTCCCCCTGACCTTAAGGACCTTAAGGACCCTAAGGACTTTAAGGACTTTAAAGACCTTACCCCCGCGGCGGCGAACTTTTGGCGCGAAAGGTGACAGAAGGGCGCGGGGAGCGGACAGATTGTCGCCAGGCGAGGGCAGTGGCACGGCGGTTGTGACACATGGGGCAGAAACGAACATTAGTTAAACAAACAATTAAACAAAAAGGAGGACAAAGTTATGTTACCAGTAATGTTTAGAAACAGTTGGTTCCCAACAGTGTTTGACGACTTCATGAACAACGACGTGATTGCACACACCCACGTGACGGCACCCGCCGTGAACGTTAAGGAAAGCGCCGAGGCCTACACTATGGAAGTGGCCGCCCCAGGCATCAAGAAAGAGTTCTGCCGCGTGCACATCAACGACGACGGCAGCCTGGCCATAGCCATCGAGAACAAGATGGAGCACAAGGAGGAGGACAAGAAGCAGCACTACCTGCGCCGCGAGTTCTCGTTCACCAACTACCAGCAGAACTACACGCTGCCCGACGACGTCGACCGCGAGCGCATCTCGGCCCGCGTGGAGGACGGGGTACTCACCATCGAGTTGCCCAAACTGAAGAAGGAAGAAACGCGGGTGAGCCGCCAGATAGCCATCTCTTAAGCATCGGGTATGCCCGCGCCTTGGCGCCCATTGTCAGGGACAATCTCTCCCACCGGAGGGGTTGCCCCTTTTTCTTGCCCCGACAAGAAAATGTTGCCTCCCTGTGTGCTTAATCAGAAATTTTTACTAATTTTGTGGGAACATGAACGAGGAGAGGAAGGAAAGAGGGGGCGAGTGGCCCGAGGGCTGCCGCCTCATAAGCATACCCAGCGCCGGCGACCAGCGCGGCTGGCTGGCCTTTGCCGAGGCCCGCAGCGTGGTGCCCTTCGCCATCGAGCGCGTCTTCTGGATTTACGACGTGCCCGCCGAGGCGCGACGCGGGGGCCATGCCCACCGCACGTGTGCCGAACTGGTGGTGCCCGTGAGCGGGGCCTTCACGATGGTGGTCGACGATGGGAGGTGCCGCCGCAGCGTCAGGATGGACAACCCCTGCGAGGGCATACTGGTGCCCGCGGGCGTGTGGTGCGAACTGATTGACTTCGAACCCGCCACGGTGCTCGTGGTCATGGCCTCGCAACCCTACACCGCCGCCGGCTACGTCCACGACTTCCAGCAATATCTCCAACAACGAAACACCACGCGCCAATGACCATCATCCCCTATTCCATATACTATAAGGACACCTGGAACAAATTTGCCGCAAGGGCAAAGAATGCCACATTCCTCCACCAGCGCGAGTTCATGGACTACCATGCCGACCGCTTCTGCGACTGCTCGCTGCTCATCTACGACGGCGACGTCACGGACGACGGGCACCTGGGCACCGACGGACTGAAGGCACTCTTCCCCGCCAACTGGGTGGAGGCCGAACACACCGTCTACTCCCACCAGGGACTCACCTATGGCGCACTGCTCATGGCCGTCGACATCACGCAGCAGGAGGTGCTCGAGGCCATGCAGGCCGTCATGCAGTACTACCGCGACATGCTGCAGGCCGAACGGCTCGTCTACAAGCCCGTGCCCTACATCTACAGCCCTTACCCCACGGGCGAGGACCTCTACGCCATGTTCCGCGCCGGGGCGCGCCTGAAGTCGAGAGGGGTGAGCTCCGTCGTGAGCATGCAACACCAACTGCGCATGCGCACACTGCGGCAGCGCAAGGCCAAGAAAGCCCTCGACAACAACCTCTACATCGACCGCGTCGTGGAGAGCGACACACAGGGCATCCACGACTACTGGCAACTGCTCACCCAGGTGCTCACCACGCGCCATAACGTGGCACCCGTCCACAGCGAAGAGGAAATCACACTGCTCATGCGGCGCTTCCCCCGCGAGATACGCATCTTCGTCGTCAAGCACGAGGAACGCATCGTGGCCGGAATCGTCACTTTCCTCACCCAGCAGGTGGCACACATCCAGTACATCGCCGCCGGCGACGAGGGGCGCGAGCTGGGAGCCCTCGACCTCCTCTTCACACACCTCATCAACGACCGCTACAAGCAGATGGAGTACCTCGACTTCGGCATCTCGACCGAACACAACGGCCAGTGGCTCAACCAGGGGCTCATCTTCCAGAAGGAAGGATTCGGCGGCCGAGCCGTGTGCTACGACATCTATGAGGTGGAACTGAGCAACACCGCCATCAGGTGCATGACCGGCGAAGAGCCGCGACCCCAGGACGCCGCCATACGCTTCCTCGACCTGAAGGCCATCAACGACAGCTTCGAACCCCAGCTCTCGCAGGCCGTGGCCGACGTACTGCAAAGCGGATGGTACCTGCAGGGCGACAAGACACGCAAGTTCGAACAGCAATGGTCCAACTACTGCGGCACGCGCCACTGCATCATGGTGGGCAATGGCATGGACGCCCTCACGCTCATCCTGCGCGCCTACCGCCAGATGGAGGGGTGGAGCGAGGGCGACGAGGTCATCGTGCCCGCCAACACCTTCATCGCATCCATCCTGGCCATCGAGGAAGCCGGACTCACGCCCGTGCTGGCCGAACCCTCGCTGCGCGACTATCTCATCGACACCGAACGCCTCGACGAGCTCCTCACGCCGCGCACCCGCGCCATCATGCCCGTCCACCTCTACGGCCGCGTCTGCAACATGACCGCCATCAACGCATGGGCCCAAAGCCACGGGCTCAAGGTCGTGGAGGACGCTGCACAGGCCCACGGCGCCAAGTACGCCGGACGCCGGGCCGGACATCTGGCCGATGCCGCCGGCTTCAGCTTCTACCCCGGCAAGAACCTGGGCGCACTGGGCGACTCGGGCTGCGTGACCACCGACGACGACCAGCTCGCCCGCCTCGTGCGCATGATGGGCAACTACGGCTCAGCCGAAAAGTATGTCTTCGAGTGCAAGGGCATCAACAGCCGCACCGACGAGGTGCAGGCAGCAGCCCTCAGCGTGAAACTCCTGCGGCTCGACGACGACAACGACTGCCGCCGACAGATTGCACAGCAATACTCCACGGGCATCGATAATCCCCTGCTGACGCTGCCCGCAATGCCGCAAAACCCCGAGGAACACGTCTTTTACGTCTATCCCGTGCGCTGCCCCGCCAGGCAGAAACTCCAGGAATACCTGGCGGCCCGCAACATACAAACCCTCATCCACTATCCCGTGGCGCCCCACCGCCAGAAGGCCTTCAGCGAGTGGAACAACCGCCGGCTGCCCGTGACCGAGCGCATCCATCGCGAAATTCTCTCGCTGCCCGTCAGCCCGCTGCTGAGCGACCGGCAGGTGGCCTACATCATCGAGACGCTTAACGACTTCAACGTTGACCTATGACCCTGGAACTCATGATATGCACCATCGGCGAAGGCATCCGACGCGTGGAAGCACAACTGCTGGAGCCGCGCCCCGACGTGCAATATCTCGTTTCCTGTCAGTACGACGGTGAACTCTCTTCCGTCCCCGAGGCACTGCAACGGCGCGCTGACGTGTGCGTCATCTTCCAGCCCGGGCGCGGACTCTCGCGCAACCGCAACAATGCGCTCTGCCATGCCAGCGGCGACATCCTCAAGGTGTGCGACGACGACGAACGGTGGACCAACGCGCGCCTCGACCTCATCCTCGACACCTTTTCCCGCCACCCCGAATACGACATCGTGCACTTCCAAATCGAGGGCACCGGCAAGCGCTATCCTAACCCCTCCGTCTCGTCGTGCGAGATGGCGCTGCGCCGCGAAACTGCCGGTCAGCTGCGCTTCGACGAGCGATTCGGCCTGGGCAGCCCCTGCCTGTGTGGCGGCGAGGAGGATGTCTTCCTGTGCGACGCCCGCCGCAAGGGCCTTTCCGCCCACTACGAACCGCAGACGATTGCCTTCACGCCCGGCCCCACAACGGGCGCCGACATCTGCAACCCGCGCCTCCAGCGCACAAAGGGCGCCGTCTTCTATTACACACGCGGCCTCGCCTATGCCCTCCTTAAGTCGCTGCGCGAGTCGCTGGGCTGGGCGCTGCGCCGCCGCATGAATCCCATAACGCTCCTCGCCAACATGCTCTGGGGCATCAACTACATCCGCCGATGCCAGCCGTAACGATTGTCATTCCCGTGCTGAACAGAGCCAGCTACCTGCCGCAACTGTTCCACTCCCTCGCCGCTGTGAGCTACGAGGAGATGGAGGTCGTGCTGGTCGACAATGGCTCGACCGACGGATCGCTCATGATGTGCCGCTCGTTTGCCGAGGAGGCACCCTTCGTGGTCACCGTGCTCACAGAGCCCCGCCGAGGCGCCTGTTGCGCGAGGAATGCCGGACTGCGATACTGCAAGACGGAGTGGGTGTACTTCTTCGACAGCGACGACGAGATTTCGCCCTCTTTCCTCGTTGAGCTCATGCCGCAGGTGAGGGAGGGCATCGACGTTATGGCCTTCCCCACGATGCAGGAACTCGGGGGCAGCATCGCGCAGCGTGCCTTCTGCCCTTCGCCTTCAGCGGCCGCGCAGATTCTGTCGCTGACGCTCAACACCCAGTCGATGATTTTCCGCACGCGTTTCCTGCGCGAGATTGGCGGCTGGGACGAGTCGCTGGCCATCTGGCAGGATTGGGAACTGGGCACGCGGTTGCTGCTCCTCGGTGCGACCGTCGCTTGGCACGGCCAACAGGCCTACCACGTCATCCACGTCCATTCCGACAGCATCACCGGCCCTTCCTTTTCGGCGCGCCAGCGCGAGATTCAGCACACGCTCGAAGTGGTCGCCGCCGAACTGAAGACACGGCGCGAGCGCAACGCCCTGTTCCTGCGCTGCTCAATAGCAAACGGCCTCCTGCGACGCGAGGGTCGCAGGAGGCTGTCATCGCCTGTCGAGGTCGGGCCGTTGTGCCGCCTCGCGGGAAAATTGCTGGAAGGCTACACCGCCTTGGGTGGGCGCGGCGCTTGGCGCCTGGCCCTCTGCTGCTGCTAATCGGCGCTTGGTGTGCAGCCGTTAATTTAGCAAAGAGGCCCTGCTGCCAACCTTCTTCCTAAATCAGATATTGGTCGGAAATGCTCTCGTTGTTCTGAACGCGCGAGATTGTGCTTGCGATAAGGTCGGCCACGCTGATTTGCTTCACCTTCTTGCAGTCGCCGCGATAGGGGATGGAGTCGGTGAACACCATCTCCACCAGCGGACTCTTGCTCACACGCTCGCTCGCCGGGTCGCTCATGATGCAGTGGCTGGCAATGGCACGCACGCTGCGGGCGCCGTTCTCCATCATCAGTTCGGCTGCCTTCGTGATGGTGCCACCGGTGTCTACGATGTCGTCGAGCAGAATCACGTCGGCATCCTTTACGTCGCCGATAATCTGCATCGTGGCAACTTCGTTGGGGCGGCGGCGCGTCTTGTTACAAAGCACCAGCGGACACTCGAGGAACTTGCTGTAGGTCGAGGCACGCTTCGAACCGCCCACGTCGGGCGTGGCGATTACCAGATTCTCGAGTTTCAGGCTTTCGATGTAGGGCAGCATGACGCTGGAGGCGTAAAGATGGTCAACGGGAATGTCGAAGAACCCCTGCTCCTGGTCGGCATGAAGGTCCATCGTGATGATGCGGTGAACACCCGCAACGCTGAGCATGTCAGCTACCAGCTTGGCGCCGATGGAGACACGAGGTTTGTCCTTGCGGTCCTGTCGCGCCCAGCCGAAGTAGGGGATTACGGCATTGATGGTGCGGGCCGAGGCACGCTTGGCGGCGTCGATCATCAGCAGCAGTTCCATCAGGTTGTCGGAGTTGGGGAAGGTGGACTGCACGAGAAAGACGTCGCGCCCACGAATGCTCTCCTCGTAGCTGACTGAGAACTCGCCGTCGGCAAAGCGGGTGATGACCAAGTTACCGAGGGGACAACCCAGGGATGCACAGATTTTTTCAGCAAGGTAACGTGTCTTTGTACCGCTGAAGACCAGGAATTGATTGTTCATGTTGTTATGGGGTTTGAGGGGTTATTCTGTAACCTGACGAAGTTTGCGGAAGTGGGCAATGAGGTCCTTATAGTCGTAGCCGCGCTGGATGTTGAATCGCTTCCACAGGTCGCCACGGATGACTACGCCGCCGAAGCCGAACTGGCGTATCAAGGGGATGTTCTCGAGGGCAATGCCGCCCTGGGCCATCACATGACGGTCGATGATGCCCTTGCGCGTGGCATCATGAAGGTCTTCGGGCGTGAAGCGGGCTACGTAGTTGGGTTCCGAGATGCTGTCGTAGACATTCTTCAGAATGACGTACTTGCTGTCGTGCTTGTGGGCTTGCACTTCCTCCAGCGTGTAGCACGTACGGCTCACCATGTCGTGGTAGTCGGGAGGTGCAGTGGGGTTATGATGGCTGAGGTGGATGCCCATGAGGTCGAACTCTTCCTTCAGGTAGAAATGGTCGTGCACCACGATGCGCTTGTGGTATTCATCGGGCAGCAGCGTGAGCAGTCGCTCGCAGAATACGGGCTCGCTGTTCGGCTTGCGCAGGTGAAGAATGTCAAGACCCTCTTCGAATAACGTGGTGAATATTTTGTCTTCTTCGATGAAGAAATCGGGTGAAGTAAGAAGTATGAGTTTCATTGTCGACCGATTATCGCATTGCAAAGGTACAATATTAAGTTGAATATAAAAAGGGAGAGGTGGAAAATAATTTCGCAATACAGCTTTTCATCGGGCGAGCCCGGCGATGTTTTGTGCTACGACGTAGCCCATCGTCCATGCCGCCTGCAGGTTGAAGCCGCCCGTTATGCCGTCGACGTCAAGCACTTCGCCTGCCAGAAACACGTCGGGGCGCGACTTCAGTGAGAGGCTTTGTCCCTGGAGGTTGGAAAGGGCAACGCCGCCGCAGGTGACGAATTCGGCTTTGTGCGTGCGACGGCCGCTGACGTGATACGTGTCGGCCGTTAGCGTGTTAGTGAGACGATTGGCTTCACGACGGTTCATCTTGTCCCACCTGATAGTATCGGGAAGGCCGGCGCGTTGCGTCAACATTGCCCAGTGGCGCGAGGTGAGGTGGGGAGGATGCTGCTTGCCCAGCAGTTTTCCGCTGGCAAAGTAGGGCTGCAGTTCGGCGCGCACTTGCTCCTCGTTGAGTCCCCGCATCCAGTTGACGCGAATCTCGGCCCGGTAATCCTGCGCGGCCAGTTGGCAGGCGGCATACGACGATAGGCGTAGAATGGCCGGACCGCTCATGCCGAAGTGGGTTATCAGAATGGGTCCGTCGGCCTGGAACTTGTTGCCCGAGAGCGCCACGTGGCAGTCTTCGACAACGGTTCCCGTGAGGGCGTGGAGCTCGGGGGCGTCGATGTTAAGGGCAAAGAGCGACGGCATGGGCTCTGCGATGTCAACCTGCAGGGGCGAGAGAAACGACAACCCGCTGCGCCGCGGACTTCCGCCCGTCGTCACGACCGTGAAGTCGAAGCCTTCGGGCAGCGCCTCGATGCGACAACCCGTAACCAGCCGCACACCGCTCTCCTGCATCAGGCCCACCAGCGTGCGTACCACCTGCATTGCATCCTGACTGCGTGGGAAGACGCATTCGTCGTCCTGAACCACAAGCGGCACGCCGGCAGCCTCCCACCAGCGCATCGTGTCCTCGGGGCCGAAGCGGCGAAAGAGCCGCTCCATCAGTCGCCATCCGCGAGGGTAGGCCTGCTGGAGATGAGTGATGGCGCGAAAGGTGTTCGTGATGTTGCAACGGCCGCCGCCCGTGATGGCAACCTTTGCCAGCGGGCGACTCGAACGCTCGAATACCGTGACGTCGGCCTCGGGCAGCATCCGCTTGAGATTGACGGCGCAGAAACATCCTGCCGCCCCAGCTCCTATAATCGCAACTTTCATGCTGCAAAGGTAGAACATAATTCATAATTCGACGCTCTCCTTTCGCAATTATTTCTTATCTTTGTCGCAAATTCAGTGTTATGATATTCATATATATATTAATAGGAGTAGTGGTGGCGGCAGGCATTGCCACCTTCTTTATTGCCCGACTGAGGACGCAGGTTGCGTTGCTCAACCAGGACTGTCAGCAGAAACAGCGTTACATCGACGAACAGAAAGAGCAACACCAGCAGCAACTGGTGAAGGCCGAGGCGCAGTACCAGGAGGCGCTGAACCAGATTCACCGCCAGCACGAGAAAATGATGGAGCAGCAGTCGCAGCTCATCAAGGAACAGATAAACACGGCATCGGAACACATCCTGAAGGAGCGGGCCGAAGAACTTTCGAAGACAAACAAAGAACAGCTGAGCGGCATCCTGACCCCGCTGCAGACCCACATCCAGCAGATGCGCGAGGCCGTGGAAAAGAGCGACCGTGAGCAGACGGCCACCATGCAGCGCCTGGATGCTTCCATAAAGACCAGCTTCCAACTAAGCCGCGAGGTGGGGGAGAGGGCCGACCGACTGACGCAGGCCCTGATGGGGGAAAACAAGACTCAAGGCAACTTCGGCGAACTAAAGCTGAAGCAGCTCTTGGAGGACATGGGGCTGGAAGAGGGCGTGCAGTTTGAGCTCCAGGAAACGATGAAGGATGCCGACGGACGCGTCATCTATGGCGACGAGGGGCGTCGCCTGATTCCCGATGCCATCCTTCATTTCCCCGACCGGCGTGATGTCATCATCGACTCCAAAATGTCGTTCACTGCCTTTGAGGAATACCATAATGCGCAGACCGAAGAACAGCGGCAGGATGCCCTGCGCCGCCACATTGCCAGCGTGCGCAACCACGTGACAGAACTCTCGCGGAAGAACTATTTCAAGTACGGGAAGGAAGGCCGCGGACGTCTGGACTTCGTGCTGATGTACGTGTTCTCAGAGTCAGCCCTGCAACTGGCTTTGAGCAACGACCCCACGCTTTGGAAGGAGGCCTACGACAAGGGAGTGGTCATAGCCGGTTCGCAGAATCTCTACATGGTCCTGCGTGTCTTGGAAATGACTTGGAAGCAAGTCCAGCAGATGGAGAACCAGCAGAAAATCATGGAGCTGGCCAATCAGATGGTGGACCGTGTGCAACTCTTCGCAGAGCGTATGGACGAGGTGAAACGCCAGTTCCAGAAAACAAGCGATGCCCTTCTCAACGTAGAGAAGAGCACCGCAGAAAGTGGCATGAGCATCATCACGTCGGCTCGCAACTTGCTGAAGATGGGCGCCAGTGAGAACCCCAAGCGGAAGAAGTCGCTGGCGGTTGCGGCAGAAGCTACTCCACTGCCTCCCAGTGCAGAACCGAGCCATTCCGACGTGCAGGGTCAGGACCAGTGAAGTCCATCGAGTAGGGACTGCCTGTCGTGGGCGACTTGCCCAGGTAGCGGTGATTCTTTAATGATAGAAGCATAAAGTCGTGGTTGAGGAGGTCCTGCCAGAGGAACACCTCAGCCTCTTTTTCGTCGCGTGTGAAGCGTACGTCGCCGGGCAGTCCGTCGCCATAAACCTTCAGGTAACGCCCGTCGCGACATTTCAGTGCTACACGCCCGTTACCCTTGTCGATGATTTGGAACTGCGTGCGTTCTCCTTTATCGCCTGTGTTCGTGTCGTAGAGTATGCCGTGAGGGTCGCAGTTGGCGGGGCGACCGGTGGCTTTGTTGATGATGCGGAACCAGCGGTCGGCAGCCGAGGTGGCGGTCAGTGTCTTGCCGTAGGGGATGTTGCCGGAACGGTCGGCGTCGGGCTCCTCAACGGTGAAGTTGTCGAACTCGGCGTATCCTCCGTTCTTTCCCTCCTTGTTGAAGGCGAAGAGCGCGTGGCGCGAGCCTTGGAACGAGATGAGCTGGTAGCTGAGCGGCATCATGCGGCCAATCGTCTGGAAGTTCTTGCCGTCGGTCGAGTAGGCGTATTGTGCCTGGTCGTGGTCGTAGTCGCCGATGCTACGCAGCCAGATGCGTCCGTCGGTGAGCGTGATGTCCTGGTCGATGGTGTCGTTGGTCAGCTGTTCGAAGCAGCGCAGTGTGTACGCCCCCTTTCCTTTCTTCTCATTCTCTCCATTTCTCATTTTCACAACGCCAATCCAGGAGCAGGGCACGTTGATGTTGCCCAGGCCGGCGATGTCGCCAGCCTTCAGGTTCTTGACGTTCAGCTCCACCGTGGTGATGGCGCGGGGGCCGATGACACGTTGTGTCAGCGTGTTACGTGCCCACATGAGTTGTTCGGCAGGTTGGGTGCGCAGTTGCAGCTTACCTTTCTTCAGGCTCCACATCTTGTCGTCGGGGTTGTGGTTCCATTGCCAGATGCGTCCCAGTTGGTTCTGGTCGAAATTGTCGGAACGCAGGTATGGGGCATGAGGCTCGACGGGAGCGTCGCCGGCGGCATATAGCCCTTCGGCCGTCCCGGGCTTGAACCAAGTGCGTGGTGCGCGTCCCAGGTTGCCTTCTAAGCCAATCATGGGCCAACCGTCTTTCCACGTGATGGGCATCAGGCACACCGTGCGGCCGATGGAGTGGAAGTCCATCATCAGCAAGGCCCACCATGAGCCGTCCTTATACTGTACGATGCCGCCCTGATGGGCATTGGTGCAGGCCGTGGCGTCCTTGTTGAGGGGGCCAAGGCCAAACTTTGTCCCGTCTTCTCCGATGCGATACTTGGTGCCACGTGGCACTTCCGTGAGCGAGGCGGCGTGGTAGCCATATGTCTCGTCGGCCGTGATGACGCGTGTCTCGTAGGGGCCCCAGATGCTTTTCGAGCGGGAGCACAGCGTGCGGCCGTTGGGCCGATAGTCGGTGCTGATGAGGTAGTACATGCCGTTTATCTTATACATGTGGTGGCCTTCGCCCACACCGTTGCCTTCGGGGATGATGACGCGCTCGGTCTCCTCGATGGGGCCGCTCATATCGGGCTTCAGCTCGGTGCACTTCACCGTTCCGTAGCCGTGGATGGCGTAGATTTTGCCGTCGTCGTCGAAGAGCACGCCCAGGTCGTAGATGTTGCCCTTCATGTTATGGTGCTCCCAAGGGCCGCGGATGTCCTTCGAGGTGTAGCACTGAAGGCCCTTCCCGTTGATGTTCGTGTATACGTAGAACTGGCCGTTGGCATAGCGTATGCAGGGGGCCCACACGCCTTGTCCGTAGATTTCCTGATGGTTGCGCAGGGCGAAACGGTCTTCCGTGAAGTCGAAGCGCGGGAAGCAATAGGAGATGTTCTCCCAGTTCACGAGGTCCTTGGAGTGGAGGATGACAAGTCCGGGCACGGCATGCATGGTGGTGCCGGCCAGATAGTAGTCGTCGCCCACGCGCAGAATGTCGGGGTCGGAGAATTCGTCGTAGAAGAGAGGGTTGGTGAACGTGCCATTGCCATTGTCGGCGGTCCATGATTGCGCCAGGGCTGTCGTGAAGGCCAGCGCGGCGATGCAGAGCGTGAGTGCGTGTTTCAAAACTGTAACTTTTTAAGGATTAATGGTCATAGTTGCCAACAAAGATAAGAAAAATACGTTACATACAACGATTTTTGAAGTATAATTTTCTGTATTCAAATTTATTTTCTTACCTTTGCAGCCGCTGTCACGAGTTGGCAGCATATTTCAAACCTATTAAATAAAATTTTAACTAATGGCAACAAAAATTAGATTACAGCGCCACGGCCGTAAGGGTTATGCCTTTTACAGCATCGTGATTGCTGATGTAAGAGCACCACGTGATGGTAAGTTTACAGAGAAGATTGGTACCTACAACCCCAACACCAATCCTGCCACTGTAGATTTGAAATTCGACCGTGCACTCTATTGGGTAGAAGTTGGTGCACAGCCCACTGACACCGTACGCAACATCCTCAGTCGTGAAGGTGTATACCTCATGAAGCACCTGAAGGGTGGAGTGAAGAAGGGTGCATTCGACGAAGCCGCTGCACAGGCAAAGTTCGAGGCTTGGAAGGCTGACCGCCAGAAGGGTCTTGCTGCTGCTCAAGCTAAGCTCGCCGCCGAAGAGAAGGCTGCAGACACAGCTCGCTTGGAGGCTGAGAAGAAGGCTAATGCAAAGGTTCAGGAGAAGGTAGCTGAAAAGCGTGCTGCCGAGGCCGCTGCAAAGGCTGAGGCTGAAGCTGCTGCTGCATCAGAGAACACGGAGGCTACAGAAGAGGCTAATACCGAGACCGCCGAGGCATAAGCTGAGAAAGAAAGTTAAAAATTTTATTCTAATAGATTTTTCCAAACAATAGCAGGGAGGGCTCAACCGTGAGGTTGGGCCCCTCTTATTTTATACCCATTGTCCAGGTGTTCCGTTGACTGAAATCCGTCGCCGCATCGTCGGGGCTCCGTCGACGCATGGACGAGGCTTCGTCGACGCATTGTCGAAGGCTCGTCGATGCATGGGCTGAAAATGAGGGATAATTCGGCCGCTCTCCGCGCGATATTATACATGGAACCGCGCGATGCGTCACATGAAGCCACGCGACGCTTTGCGAGAGGCCACGCGACGCATTATGAAAGGCCGCGCGACGCTTTGCGACGTTCAGAAGTGGGCGTCGTATTTCTTGTTGAGGGAGTAGCGCATCGTGTGGCTGTTGGCGTTTTTGCGGCTACTGTGATGGCTGTGGCGGTGGTAGTGCTTGCAGAAGATGGTGAGCAGCGCTACGCATAAAATGATGCCCACGACGATGCATGTCCACACGACAGCCGTGCCGCCCAAAAGGTCGGAATAGGTCAGTTCATCCATTTCGTCGGCAAAAAGTCGCATCTCAATGGCAGCCAGTCCGTTATTGATAATGTGTATGATGCTCGTGACGAGCGCGCGCCCTGTCTTCACAAAGATGGTTCCGAGGATGATTCCAATGAAGAATGCAAAGACAACCTGGACGGGATTGAAGTGGACGATTCCGAAGACTATCGAGGAGATGAGCACTGCCTGCCAGCGGTGCAGGTTGTGGCGGCGAAGCAGGGAGCTGATGATGGCCTCGCGGAACAGCAGTTCCTCAGTGATGGGTGCCACGACGACCATTGCCAGAATGCCCCAAGGATTGTGGGCCAACGACTTGAACTGCTCGGCCATCATGTCGGGGAGATTCAGCTGTTCGCACAGCAGGTTCATCGAGAAAATGCCGACGAGCGCGGCAACGATGAGCAGTGGAAGCCAACTCCAGCTGACGCGGAGGGGGCTAAACGTCTTCAGGCGCACCATGCGGAGCACGAAGAGCAGGGCTACGGCCAAGCTGTTGGCAATGATGAGCGACAGGCCAACGGCGGTGCTGAACGGGAGCTTCATCCACTGGCTGCCGACCATTATGAACAGGCCCCCGATGAGTTGCGTTACGAGGAATATGATGAGGGCATAGATGGTTTTGCGAAAATTTTTCATCTTAATTGCTGTTTCTTTGCTGTTTTCAAATACAAATGTACGAATATTTTTTCAAATGTCGCAACTAATCATTATCTTTGTACCTACTTTTTGGTAGGCTTCATATATGAAAAACAGTCAAATTGAACATCGCGGCGTCGTGGAGTGTGTTGTGCCTCACGGAGTTCGCGTTGCCATTGTGCAGGAAACGGCCTGTGCCGCGTGTGCGGCAGCAAGTCTCTGCCACAGCGCGGAACACAAGGAAAAGGTGGTTGAGGCGCACTGTTCCGATGCCAGCCGATACCAGAAAGGACAAGAGGTCACGGTCGTGGGCGACGTGAGCCTGGGGCTGCAGGCCGTCTTGTGGACCTACGTAGTTCCCCTGGTGCTCCTGATGACGGTGCTGATGGGTGCTTCGCGCCTCATCGGTAGCGACGGCGTGGCCGCCCTGGCCGCCCTGGCGTCCCTTGTTCCTTATTATGGCGTACTCTATCTGCTGCGCGACCGTCTTCAGCGCCGCTTCTCGTTTCGCATAAAAGAGTAAAGATATTTGACAACTAATTAAAAATCATTAAATATTACAAAATCATGAATTTAATTGTATTAGCAATTGTAGCCTTGGGTGCCATCGGACTCATTTCGGCTGTGTTGCTCTACTTCACGTCGCGCAAGTTTGCGGTGCAGGAGGATGAGCGCATCGGACAGGTGAGCGCCGTGTTGCCGCAGGCCAATTGCGGCGGATGTGGCTATCCTGGCTGCTCGGGCTTTGCCGGTGCCTGCGTGAAGGCTGCCGACAAGGGCTCGCTCGAAGGATTGCTGTGCCCCGTGGGCGGTCAGCCTGTGATGGAACAGGTTGCCGATATCCTGGGGATGGCGGTAGAGGCCTCGGCTCCCAAGGTGGCCGTGGTTCGTTGTAACGGAACGTGTGAGAATCGTCCCCGACTGGTTGAATTCTCGGGTGCACACAGCTGTAAGGTAGTGCAGATGACGGGCATGGGCGAAACCGGTTGTGCCTACGGCTGTCTGGGCTGTGGCGACTGTGTGGCAGCCTGCCAGTTCGACGCCATTCACATGAATCCCGAAACGGGCCTGCCCGAAGTAGACGAGGAGAAGTGTACGGCCTGTGGCGCCTGCTCGAAGGCTTGCCCCCGCCAGATTATCGAAATCCGCCTCAAGGGTCCGAAGGGCAGGAGAGTGGTGGTGCTTTGTAACAACAAGGACAAGGGCGCCATTGCCAACAAGGCATGTAAGGCCTCGTGCATCGGGTGCGGAAAGTGCGTGAAGACGTGTGAAAAGTTCGAGGCAATCACCTTGGAGAACAACCTGGCCTACATCGACGCCACGAAGTGTAAGATGTGCCTGAAGTGCGTCGAGGCATGCCCCAAGAACGCCATCCACGCCATCAACTTCCCCCCTCGCAAGCCGAAGGTGGAAAGCGCAGAATCACAGAATAACCAGAGTGCTCCGAGTGCACAGGCTACTCAGGAAACTCCCCAAACCCCTAAAGAGCAGCAAGCATGAAGACATTTAAGATAGGAGGTGTTCATCCTCAGGAAAATAAGTTGTCGGCCGGGAGCCCTATTCGTGAAGCCGCTCTGCCCAAGCAAGCCGTATTCAGCATGTTCCAGCACATTGGTGCCCCCGCTAAGCCCGTTGTGAAGAAGGGCGACGTCGTGAAGGTCGGAACATTGCTCGGCGAGGCTGGCGGATTCGTGAGCGCACCCGTCTATTCAAGCGTGAGCGGAAAAGTCAATAAGGTCGACGCCGTTATCGACGCCAGCGGCACACGCCGTATGGCAGTGGTTGTCGACGTTGAAGGTGACGAGTGGGAAGAAAGCATCGACCGCTCTACCGAACTGGTAACCCTTGCCGACCGCCCAGAGCTGGATGGCAAGACCATCGTTGAGAAAATTAAGAACGCCGGCATCGTGGGCATGGGAGGAGCAACCTTCCCCACACACGTAAAGCTGTGCCCGCCTCCCGGCAAGGTGGCCGAATGTGTTATCGTGAATGCCGTAGAGTGTGAGCCCTACCTGACCGCCGACCACCGGCTGATGCTGGAGCATGCCGACGAAGTGCTCGTGGGCCTGCAGCTCGTCATGAAGGCCGTGGGCGTCACGAAGGGCTATATCGGCATCGAGAACAACAAGCCCGACGCCATCAGTCTGATGAAGGAGCGTGCGGCCAAGTATCCCGAAATCGAGGTTGTGCCCCTGAAGGTAAAATACCCCCAAGGCGGTGAGAAACAGCTGATTGATGCCGTCATCGGCCGTCAGGTTCCCGCACCCCCCGCACTGCCCATCGACACAGGCGCTATCGTGCAGAACGTGGGCACCTGCTTCGCCGTGTATCAGGCCGTGATGAAGAACAAACCCCTCATCGACCGCATCATAACCGTTACGGGAAAGAGCCTGGCTCAGCCCAGCAACCTCCTGGCCCGTCTGGGCACTCCCTTCCAGCAGCTGGTCGACGAGTGTGGCGGTCTTCCCGAAGACACGGGCAAGGTAATCGGTGGCGGCCCCATGATGGGTAAAGCCCTGCTGAACCTCGACGTGCCCATGACGAAAGGCTCGAGCGGCCTGCTCATCATGAAGGAAGACGAGGCACGCCGCAGCGAACCCGAACCCTGCATCCGTTGTGCCAAGTGTGTTTCCGCTTGCCCGATGGGACTTGAGCCCTACTTCTTGTCGAAGCTCAGCGCTCAGGCCGACTGGGAGACGGCCGAAAACGAGGATATCGTTTCGTGCATCGAGTGTGGTTCGTGCCAGTTCACGTGCCCCAGCCATCGTCCTCTGCTCGACTACATCCGCCTGGGCAAGAGCACCGTTATGGGCATCATCCGCAGCCGTGCGGCAAAATAAAAGATAACCGAAAATAGACAATTGAGAATTATGTCGAAAAAATTAGTAATATCCCTTTCACCGCATGTTCACGGCGACGACAGCGTCAAGAAGAACATGTATGGTGTGTGCATAGCATTGCTGCCAGCCTTAGCCGCCAGCCTGTGGTTCTTTGGTGTAGGAGCAGCAGTCGTTATGCTGACTTCGGTTGCGGCCTGTGTCCTCTTCGAGTGGGCCATAACCAAGTTTATCCTCAAACGTGACAAGATGACCATCTGCGACGGGTCGGCCATACTTACAGGACTCTTGTTAGGTTTCAACCTGCCCAGCAATCTTCCCATTTGGATTATCGTTCTGGGTGCCCTGTTTGCCATCGGCGTAGGCAAGATGACGTTTGGCGGTCTGGGCCAGAACATCTTTAACCCGGCACTGGCCGGACGTGTGTTCCTCTTGATATCCTTCCCGGTGCAGATGACCACGTGGCCCGACAATGCAGTTGACGTTGACACGGACGCCCTCACGGGTGCCACTCCGCTGAGCCTCATGCAGAAGGCCATCACTGAGAAAGATCCCTCACTGCTGAACGACCTTCCTTCGAGCCTCGATATGTTCCTGGGCTTGAACGACGGTTCCATGGGTGAGGTCAGCGCACTGCTGCTGCTCTTGGGCTGTGTCTTCATGCTCTGGCGCGGAATCATCACCTGGCACATTCCCGTGAGCATCATCCTCACGGTGTTTGCCTTTGCCGGCCTTCTTCATCTGGCCAATCCCATTTATGCTAACCCCATGCAGGTTATCTTCTCGGGAGGTCTGATGCTCGGCGCCTGCTACATGGCCACCGACTATGTAACATCGCCCATGACACCCAAGGGACAGCTCATCTATGGCGTGTGCATCGGTCTCCTGACCGTCATCATCCGTAACTGGGGCGCTTATCCCGAAGGTATGTCATTCGCCATCATCATCATGAACGCCTTCACCCCCCTCATCAACAATTATTGCAAACCCAAGCGTTTCGGCGAAGTAGTAAGGAAGGAGGAAGCAAAATGAGTAAGAAGTTAAAATCTACGTTGCCCAACATGGTGATTGTGCTCACCTCGATAGCCGTCATCGCAGGCTTGGCCTTGGGCTATGTGAATAGTGTGACGGAGGAACCCATACGCCTGATTAAGCAGCAGCAACTCTCCGATGGCATCAAGGCCGTCCTGGCTGCCGACGAACTGACGGTTGAAGCTACCGATACCCTCGAGAATGGTTCCGTGATTTATCGCACCGACAAGGGTGTTGCCGTGCAGGCTACCGACCCCAATGGTTTCGGCGGAAAGCTCACGATATTGGTCGGTTTCGACAGCGAGGCAACCATTCAGGGCTATCGCATACTGGAAACAGCCGAGACACCCGGACTTGGCGCAAAGGCCGACCAGTGGTTCCAGGAGGGCCAGAAGGGCAACATCATCGGCATGAGCCCCGCGAAAAACAACATGACCGTTTCTAAGGATGGTGGTGAGGTGGATGCCATTACGGCTTCCACGATTACGAGCCGTGCCTTCTTGCGTGCTGTCAACATGGCCTACGAGGCTCTCGGTAAAGCAGAGGTTGATGGCGAAAGCGGTGCCACAATCCAACAAAAAGAAGAAAAGGAGGTAACCAATGAATAATGTACGCGTATTTCTTAATGGATTAATCAAAGAGAATCCTACCTTTGTGCTGCTGCTGGGCATGTGTCCCACGCTGGGAACGACCAGTAGTGCACTCAACGGAATGTCGATGGGATTGGCAACAATGGCCGTTTTGGTGTTCTCGAACTTCATCATCGCCCTCATCAAGAATCTCATCCCCGACATGGTGCGCATTCCTGCCTACATCGTTGTTATCGCCTCGCTGGTAACCATCCTGCAGATGCTTATCAAGGCCTACGCTCCGGCTGTTGATGCCGCACTGGGACTCTTCATTCCCCTGATTGTGGTAAACTGCATCATCCTGGGGCGTGCCGAAGCCTTTGCGGCAAAGAACGGAGCCATCCCCAGCATTTTCGACGGACTGGGAATCGGCTTGGGCTTCACGTGGGCACTGACCCTGCTGGGCGCTTGCCGTGAGTTCTTGGGCACGGGCAAGGTGTTCGGTTTCACCTGCTTCCCCGAGGAGTATGGTGCACTCCTGTTTGTGTTGGCACCCGGCGCATTCATTGTGCTCGGATACCTGATTGCAGTGTTTAACAAATTAAAGAAAGCATAAGACTATGGCATTCATATTGATTTTCATTACGGCGATATTCGTCAATAATATCGTACTTAGCCAGTTCTTGGGCATATGCCCGTTCCTGGGTGTATCAAAGAAGGTTGAGACGGCTTTGGGTATGGGTGCGGCTGTAGCCTTTGTGCTCACCATTGCCACGTTGGTTACCTATCTTATTCAGATGTACGTGCTTGGTGTTGACAATAATCCGGCACCTTTGTTCTTGCTCTTTGGCATTAAGGTGAATCTCGAATATCTCCAGACCATTGCCTTCATCCTGGTCATTGCTGCCCTCGTGCAGATGGTGGAGATTATCCTGAAGAAGGTTAGCCCCGCCTTGTATCAGGCACTGGGAGTGTTCCTTCCGTTAATCACAACCAACTGCTGCATCTTGGGTGTGGCAATCCTGGTGGGTAACGGGACGTATGACGCTGCCGGTATGGACCATAATCTGGTTACAGGTGTTTGGTTCGCGCTGTGCACGGCTCTTGGCTTCGCCCTGGCCCTCATCGTGTTCGCCGGCATTCGCGAACAGCTGGCGCGCATGGATGTGCCCAAGGGAATGCAGGGAATGGCCATCGCACTCGTTGTTGCCGGCCTGCTCTCAATGGCATTTATGGGCTTCAGCGGAGTGAACAACGGCTTAGCAAAAGTCTTTTAACCTTTTAAATCCAATAATATGAAAGAAACGATTCTTGTAACTGGCGGTTGTGGCTTCATTGGCTCGCACACAACTGTGGAACTGCAAGAGGCTGGCTACGATGTAGTCATCGTGGACAACCTGAGTAATTCACGTATCGAGGTGCTCGACGGCATCGAGAAGATTACGGGTATCAGACCTAAGTTCGAACAGGTTGACCTCCGCGACAAGGAAGCAACCGAGGGCGTCTTCAAGAAGCACCCGGGCATCAAGGGCATTATCCACTTTGCCGCATCGAAGGCTGTCGGCGAGAGCGTGGAGAAGCCTCTGCTGTACTATCGCAATAACATCGTCTCGCTCATCAATCTGCTGGAGCTCATGCCCGAGTACGGCGTGAAGGGCATCATCTTCTCTTCCAGCTGCACTGTCTACGGACAGCCCACGAAGGAGAACCTGCCTGTTACCGAAGAGGCTCCCATCCAGAAGGCTCTTTCGCCCTATGGCAACACGAAGCAGATTAACGAGGAAATCATTCAGGACTACATCCACTCTGGTGCTCCCATCAAGTCGGTCATCCTGCGTTATTTCAACCCCATCGGTGCTCACCCCAGCGCAGAGATTGGCGAACTGCCCATCGGCGTGCCCATGAACCTGATTCCCTTCGTAACGCAGACGGCCATCGGTGTTCGCAAGCAGCTGAAGATTTTCGGTAACGACTACGATACTCCCGACGGAACCTGCATTCGCGACTACATCTATGTCGTTGACTTGGCAAAGGCACACGTGAAGGCTATGACCCGCGTGCTCGAAGGCGACGGTGAGGCTGTAGAGGTCTTCAACATCGGTACGGGCCGCGGCCTTTCTACGCTGGAAGTTGTCGAAGGCTTCGAAAAGGCCACAGGCGTTAAGCTGCCTTGGGAATACGCTCCCCGTCGCGAGGGCGATATCGAAAAGGTATGGGGCAATGTCGACAAGGCCAACCGCATACTGGGTTGGAAGGCCGACACTCCAACGGAGCAGGTGCTTGCGTCGGCTTGGAAGTGGCAGCAGAAGCTTCGTGCCGATGGCGTAATGTAATACTAACTTAAACGATAATCAGTTATGGATAATCACGAGATAACAGGTTCGTACGACAAACTTCAGTCCAACGACTTCTCCTCCGCCTTCTCTCGTTTGATGAGAAACGTGTACTTGTGGATGACGCTCGGGTTGGTTATGACGGGACTCACGGCGATGTATATTGCTAAAAGCGAGTCTCTGATTTACGCAATCTTTGGCAATCAGGCCATCTTCTGGGGCTTGATGATTGCCGAGCTGGTGTTGGTCGTTGTGCTCTCTGCGGCAATCAACCGCTTGTCCTTTGCCGTAGCGGGATTGATGTTTGCCGTCTATTCCGTACTTAACGGTGCGACGTTGTCGGTCATATTCCTGGCCTACACCGAGGCAAGCATCGCCCAGACATTCTTTGTCACAGCGGGAACCTTTGGAGCAATGTCTGTCTTTGGTTACTTCACCAAGCGCGACTTGTCGCCCGTGGGCCGTGTGCTCGTCATGGCGCTCATCGGGCTCATTATTGCCTCAGTCGTTAACATCTTCTTCCGTAATTCTGTGGTCGAAGCGATAACGAACTACGCGGGTGTGGTAATTTTTGTAGGCCTTACGGCTTATGATACGCAGAAGATTAAGCAGATGTTGCAGATGAGTTACGAACAGGCCGATGGCGACACGTTGGGTAAGATTGCCCTGATGGGAAGCCTCACGCTCTACCTTGATTTCGTGAACCTCTTCCTCAACCTTCTGGAGCTCATGGGAAGAAGAAAATAATCCCTGCGATAACTGATACGTAACTAATAAGAAAGCTCCCCCGCTGGCAAACACCAACGGGGGAGCTCCTTTATGTTTCCTTTCGGGGTCATGACTTGATGTTGGGCTCTTCGAGTCCGAGGCCCTTTCGCTTGTCGACGGCCTTCAGCAGCAGGCCCAGCAGCAGGGCAGCAACGCCTAACGAGGCCAGCATGACGAGCGGTGCTGTGTAGTCGAGTTCTGTGGCGCTTGTGCCTTCGGGGTTCGTGGCGTCAAGCACTTTGCCGATGAGGGTGGGGAAGAGCCAGAGACCGATGTTCTGAATCCAGAAGATGAGGGCATAGGCCGAGCCGATTATCTTGGCGTCGACCAGCTTGGGAACTGACGGCCAGAGCGAGGCGGGCACAAGCGAGAACGATGCTCCGAGAACCAGAATGGTGGCATAGGCGATGATGATGCCGCCCACGGCGCTACTCTTGAACATGGGCAGCACGAAGGCGAATGTGAGGTGGCAGCCGATGAGCAGCAGCGAGCCGAGCATCAACATGGAGACGGCCATTCCGTGGTGGTCGAGATAGCTGCCCAGGATGGGAGTGATGAGCACGGCCAGGAGGGGGAAGACGGCGAAGATGCTCTCGGCCGTCTGGCGCATGAAGCCCATGTAGCAATAAGCGATGAGTGCAACAATTGAGAGGCAGAGCAGGCCGTAGCGACGAGCCTTTTCCTTCTGGAAGTTGCTGGCAAAGCCGGCGCCAGCCACGAGGAGCATGATGATGTATTGTGCGTAGGTTACGTACTCCGAAGCCCAGAACGAGTTGGCGTCGGGCGTTGTGAGTGAGAGGTTGCACTGCAGCATGTTGACGGCGTACTTCTGGAAGGGGAAGATGGCGCTGTAATAGAGCACGCAGAGCAGGGCTACAATCCAGAAGCCGCTGTCGGTAAGGATGCGCCCGAGGTCGCTAATCTTGAAGGGGTCGTCTTTTTCTTCGGCCTCGCTCGTCTGGCTGTCGAGTTTCTTGTCCATGAAGAAGTAGACAACGGTCATGATGAGTGCGATGCACATCAGCACGACACCGAAGGCCACGCTGCGGCTAACGCTCACGGAGCCGCCCAGGCGTGCGAAGTAGGGCGAGAATATCATGCAGGTTGCAACGCCCAGTCGTGCCAGCGCCATTTCGCTGCCCATGGCCAGTGCCATCTCGCGACCCTTGAACCACTTCACGATACCTCTGCTGACCGTGATGCCTGCCATTTCGCAGCCACAACCGAAGATCATGAAGCCGCTGGCTGCCAGCTTGGCCGATGCGGGCATACCGTCGTAGAAGGGTAGTATGTCGAGCCACTCGATGCCGAAGAGCGGACCCCAGTTGAGGTGTGTGTTGAACCAGGCTTCGAGACCTGTGCCCATGAAGCTTTCGCTGACGGCGTACCACTTGATGACGGCGCCCACGAGCATCACGGCAGCCGAAAGCAGGGCCGTGAAGCGCACGCCCATCTTGTCGAGGATGATGCCCGCAAAGATGAGGAAGAAGGCCCACACGTTGAGGAACACCTCGGCGCCCTGCATCGTGCCGAAGGCTCGTGAGTCCCATCCTCGTGTGTCCTGCATGAGGTCCTTGATGGGCGACAGAATGTCCATGAAGATGTAGCTGCAGAACATGGCTAACGCCAATAGCAGCAGGGCGGTCCATCGCATGGCAGCGCTGTCCCTGAGAGTTTTTGTTTGTTGAGTCATAGTTATTTGTGAATGGTTAGATTAATGTCGTGCAAAGATACGAAAAAATACACACTCGCCAAGCATCATGAGGCGAATCTTAAAGGTTGGCGGCGAGGAAGCGGCGCATGATGTCGGGGGGCAGGTTGCGTCGTTTGGCATAGTCGTGGAGTTGGTCTTCGCCGATGCGCCCGATGGCGAAGTGGGTTGCCTTGGGGTGGGCGAAGAGGAGGCCGCTCGTCGATGCGTGCGGCATCATGGCTCCGCTTTCGGTCAGGCTCACGCCGATGCGGCTCATGTCCAGCAGCGAGTCGATGAGGAAGTTGAGGCTTTGGTCGGGCAGCGAGGGATAGCCCACTGCCGGACGTCGCCCGACGTATCTTTCCTGAAACATTTCTTCGATGCTCAGATGCTCGTCGCTGGCGTATCCCCAATAGCGGGTTCTCACTTCCTCGTGCATGCGTTCGGCCGTGGCTTCTGCCAGTCGGTCGGCCAGTGTCTGGCTGAGCATTTGGCGGTATTCGTCGCTGTGAGTCCCTGCGGCGCCTGGGAGGGGTGCGTTCTCAACCATCGCCTTGTCGACGGAGGTCACGAAGACGCCCACGTGGTCGCGTTGCCCCGTTGAAGACGGCATGAGATAGTCGGCCCAACATTGGCACGTGTCGCCGCTTTGCTGCCTCAGCATGGGCATGAGCACATCGCCGTTGTCGGTGTGGATGATGATGTCTTCGTCGCTGCCGTTTGCCTCGTAGAGGCCCACGAGGGCGTGGGTGCGGACGCTCTCGTCCAGCTGTCGCAGCAGTTGTCGCGCGTCGTCATAGAGGCGCTGCACTTCCTGTGCCTTTGCCCTTTCGCTTTCGTCGAACGAGGCCAGCCATTGTGCCCGGCACGAGGGGCAGTCGTGCAGCTGTGCCACGTTGGCAAATCGTGGGGGGAAGCTCCAGGCGTTGAAGAAGTAGAGCCAGTTGATGTAGGGTTCCACTTCGTGCGGCTGGTAGTGCAGTTCTATTTTCTTCATCTCGGCGTGATATTTTGTCTGGGTCGGAGCGATGCATTGTTACGGTTGAAGCGACGCATTGTTACGGTCGGAGCGACGCATTGTTGAGGTCGGAGCGACGCATTGTTGAGGTCGGAGCGACGCATTGTTATGGTCGGAGCGACGCGATGTTTTTTCGCCAGCGGTGCGTCAGCCCAGCAGATGCTGCCCGCGGTGGCTGTTGTCGATATGTCCTCTATCGTAGGCGTGATGGCCGTTCACGAAGGTGTGCTTCACTTGCCAATGCAGGGTGCGCCCTTCGAGTGGGCTCCAGCCGCACTTGCTCAGGATGTGTCCAGCCTCGAGTGTCCATTCCTTGCGGCCCACGATGGTGAGGTCGGCCTTGTAGCCCTTCCGCAGGAATCCCCTTTGGGGAATGCTGAAGAGAAGTGCCGGCTGGTGGCACATGGCGTCGACCATGCGCGTGAGCGACAGCACGCCCTCGTCCACCAAACCCAACATGCTGACCAGCGAGAACTGCACCATGGGCATGCCTGAAGCCGCCGTCCGGCATCCGCCTTGCTTCTCGCTGAGCAGGTGGGGCGCGTGGTCGGTGGCGATGGTCAGCAGTCGTCCGTCGGCCAAGGCCTGTCGCAGTGCGTCGCGGTCGCGCTTCGATTTTACGGCGGGGTTGCATTTTATGCGCGTGCCCAGCGTGGCGTAGTCCTCATCGCAAAAGAGAAGGTGGGCAACACACACTTCGCCCGTCACGCCCTTTCCCGGGTTTATGAGTTCCAACTCACGCTCTGTGGTCACGTGGGCAATATGCAGTCGGGCGCCCGTCTGCTCGGCCAGTTCGACGGCGAGCGACGATGAGCGGTAGCAAGCTTCTGCGTCGCGAATCCAGGGATGATGCTCCGGGGCGGGGTCGTCGCCCCAGCGCTTCTGCGCCTCTGCCATTCGATTGCTGATGCGCGGCGTGTCCTCGCAGTGGGCGACAATGGGGTAGCGGTCGGCAAACTCTGCTCCTTGCCGAAATACTCGAAGCAGGGCCTCGCGGCGGTCCACCAGCATGTTGCCCGTCGAACTGCCCATAAACAGCTTGATGGGGATGGGGTTGCTTAGCGCCAAGTCCGCCTCGTTCGTGGCTCCGAGATAATAGGCATAGTTGACGCGACTGTGTTGCTTGCCCAGCAGCATACGCTCTTCCCAACGCTCGATGCTCGTTGTTGGCGGCACCACGTTGGGCATATCCATGACGCTCGTCACACCGCCAGCCAGCGCAGCACGGCTCTCGTGCTCGATGTCGGCCTTGTGCGTGAGCCCTGGCTCGCGAAAATGCACGTGGGTGTCGATGATTCCCGGCAGCAGCAATGCGCCTTCGGCATCAATGATTTCTATTTGGGGATTTCTGGATGCTATCTGTTCCAGCTGTGTGGCAAGCACTGCGTCGTCGCCCTCAAGCACGTCGGCAATGCATTCGCCCTCAATGAGCAATGCCCCCCGAAAGCGCCGGCCCTCGTTGGCAATCTCTGCGTTCTTGATTAGTGTTCCCAATGCTTTTCCTTCTACGCTGAGTCCTCAATTCTCCGCTTTCTTGGGATACTTGCGGAACCAACCGTCCCACCTCAGGCGCATAACGCCGAAGAGGGCTTCGGAGAAGATGCCGCCCGACATCTTGCTGGTGCCCAGCTCGCGGTTGACAAATATCACGGGCACTTCCTTAATCTTGAATCCACACTTGTGTGCCGTGAACTTCATCTCAATCTGGAAGGCGTATCCCTTGAAGCGAATCTTGTCGAGCTCCAACGTCTCGAGCACCTGCCGACGATAGCAGACAAAGCCGGCCGTTGTGTCGTGAATGTCGAGGCCCGTCACCATGCGAACGTATTTCGAGGCAAAGTACGACATGAGCACGCGCCCCATGGGCCAGTTCACCACATTCACGCCAGTGACGTAGCGGCTGCCGATGGCCACATCGTAGCCTTCGTCGCGACATGCCGCGAGCAAGCGGGGCAGGTCGGCGGGCGCATGACTGAAGTCGGCATCCATCTCAAAGATGAAGTCATACTCGTGCTCAATGGCCCATTGGAATCCGCGGATGTAGGCAGTGCCCAATCCCAGCTTGCCCTGACGCTCAACGAGGAACAGGCGCTCGCTGAACTCGCCCGCCATCAGACCTTTCACAATGTCGGCCGTTCCGTCGGGCGAACCGTCGTCGATGACCAACACGTTGAACCCCTCCTCCAGCGCCGTAACGGCACGAATGATGTTCTCAATGTTTTCTTTCTCGTTGTATGTCGGAATGATGACAATAGAGCGTGTCTGCATAATAAATAATATGTTATATGGTGCTTAGTTCTTTCCTGATATTATCGGCTCAAATTATCGGCTCAACGAAGCCAAAGTTACGAACAATATTTTAAAATAATGTATTTTTGCTTGCTAATTATAATGGAATGGGGGCGAAATGCAGGGAATTTCATAAAGTTTCGCATTGAGGAACGCTGATTTCACCGGCAAGAGGCGTGCACATCAGCTTGCGCACCTCCTCTGCGTCCAGGTCTTGGGCGAGCAGATACATGAGTTTCGTGACGGCGCATTCCACTGTCATGTCGCCGCCGCTCACGACTCCGGCCTTCAACAGCTGGTTCCCCGTCTCGTAAAGTCCCATCTCAACCGCGCCCGCGTCGCATTGCGTCACGTTAACCACCACTTTCCCCTCTTCCGTGGCAGCGGCAATGGCATTCAGCAACCAAGGTTGTTGGGGAGCATTGCCCGAGCCGAAAGTGCGCAAGATGATGCCGCGCAGGTCGGGATTCTCAAAGACATATTCAAGGAACTGCGGACGAATGCCAGGGAACAACGTGATGGCAATGACGGAGTTGTCGAGCTCAGTGTGAGGCGTGAAGCGCTGTTCTCCGCTCGGGTGCAGTATCTGGTTCTGATTATAATTGACGTTGATGCCAATGGTGGCCAAGGGAGGGCAGTTGTATGAGGCAAAGGCATCGAAGTGGTCAGCGCTGGCCTTAGTCGAACGGTTGCCACGCAGCAGGCGATTGCCAAAGCAGATGCACACCTCGGGAACCATCGGGCGCCCCTCGTCGTCCGCTGCCGCCGCCAGTTCAATGGCATTTATCAGGTTCTCCTTGCCATCAGTGCGCAATACGCCAATGGGCAACTGGCTGCCTGTGAGGACAACAGGCTTGCGAAGTCCCTCGAGCATGAAACTCAGGGCTGATGCTGTGTAGGCCATCGTGTCGGTTCCATGAAGAATCACAAAACCGTCGGTCGATTCGTAATGTTCAGCGATAATGTTAACGAGACGAGCCCATAGGGCCGGGCGCATATCGGAGGAATCGATGGGGGGATTGAACTGGTGGGCTGATAGATGGTAGTCGAACTCTTGCAACTCGGGCAGATGGCGCTGTATATTGTCGAAGTTCAGGGGCTCCAGCGTGCCGCTTTTCGCATTCTTAATCATACCGATAGTGCCACCGGTATATATGATGAGCACCCGACGTTGTGGTGATGGCTGTGTTCTCATTCCAACGATATACTTGTTTGCTTGCGAGCAAAGATAAAAAAAAGTGGTCACTCTTGCAAGTGACCACCCGTTTTATTGTAAGAATGTTATCTTTAGAAGGTGAAGTTGTAACCTACGCGTACCACGTGGTCGTGGGGAGCGTGTCCGTTGTTGAACAAACCACCAAAGCCGTAACCAACGTACATACCCTTCCAAACATACAGACCCATGGTGAAGTCAAGCGCAAAGCAGTTTACGTTGTAACCATCCTGGAAGTCTGCACCATAACCCAGGTCCAGAGCAGCGAATGCCTTCAGGTCGGGACCGAAAGAGGGAGAGAAGCCACGAACACCTGCCTGAATGGTGATTTCGTTGTTTGCGCTCTTGTCTCTCCAATCGTAGGCATACTTAAGGCTCAGCACATCGACAGCGAAATACTGGTTGAAGTTGTATTGTGCGCGGCCACCCAGTTCCAACTCGGTTCCAACGCCAATTTCACCAGCATAAGAAAGTCCCTTCTCGGGAGCTTGAGCCATCAGCGATGTTGCACCCAGCAACATTGCTACTACCATAGATAAAATCTTCTTCATAATTTAGTTAATTTAAAGAATGTGTGATGTTAAATAATCCTAAATCCGATACAAAGGTAAATAAAAATATTGTACGCTCAAACTAATATTCTAATTAATTACAATATTTATTGTATCTTTGCAAGGCTTATGGAATTAAGCGAACTACTTCAACTCTACAGAAGACATCCGGGGGCAAAGGCTCTCGGTCGCATGCTGGTTGGGAAAAGTCAGCACATGCACGTTTCGGGTGGGCGAGCTTCCTGCCTCCCTTTGGCGTTTGCCTCACTGACAGAAGTGGAACCCGACGCCCTGCGCCATCCTTATCTGTTCGTGCTCGACGACCAGGAAGAGGCGGGATATTTCTATCATGACCTTGTGCAGATACTTGGCGACCAACATGTTCTGTATTTCCCCAGCTCCTATCGTCGCGCCATAAGATTCGGGCAGCGCGATGCGGCCAATGACATTCTGCGGACGGAGGTGCTCAGCCGTTTTGTCAAGGCGGAAAGGGATTCGCTGCTCTTTGTGGTGACTTATCCCGATGCCCTTGCCGAGCAGGTAGTCTCGAAGGAACGCCTGGCCGACCAAACGCTGATGCTGCGTCGCGGACAGCAAATCGATATAACGGAGGTAGAGTCGACGTTGGTAGATTTCGGCTTCCAGCGTGCTGATTATGTCTATGAACCTGGTCAGTTTGCTGTGCGCGGTAGTATCATTGATGTATACAGCTATTCGCACGAGAATCCCTTCCGCATTGATTTCTTTGACGATGAGATTGACTCCATACGCACCTTCGAGGTGCAGACGCAGCTCTCACTGGAAAAGCAACAGGAGATACGCGTCGTGCCGGAACTCAAGGGTGATGCCTATCGTGAAAGCATGCTTGCCTTCTTGCCAAAGGATACCGTTGTGGTGCTGAAAGATATATCGTTTCTGTGTGAAATGATAGCATCGACCTACGACAATGGTTTTTCGAAACAAGCCCTTTCGGAGCAAACTTCTACTGGTTTGCCCCAGTCGACCTTAAAGAAAGAGACGATGCTCGTCGACGGGACTTCATTCCAAAGCCAGCTGCTCCAGTTCCGAACGGTGGAATTCGGTCCTCAAACCTCGTTGGAACCACAAGAGGAGGCGTCGTTTGACGTCACCCAGCAGCCCATATTCCATAAGAACTTCGAATTGCTGGCTCAGACGCTTCGTGACTATCTCTCACAGGGCTATGCGCTATACGTGTTAGCCGACTCGCAGAAACAGAACGAACGACTGAAGGCAATCTTTGATGATAGCCCTGTTGGCGAGACGGAATGGGGGAAGATACGCTTCACCCCCGTCAGCCATACGCTTCACGCAGGGTTTGCCGATAACGCGCTGAAGGTGTGCTTCTTCACCGACCATCAGATATTCGACCGTTTCCATAAGTATAGTCTCAAGTCCGATAAGGCGAGAGGGGGCAAGGTTGCTCTCACGCTGAAGGAACTCCAGCAGTTCGAGATTGGCGATTATGTGGTGCACATCGACCACGGCGTCGGACGATTTGGCGGGCTCATTCGTATTCCTGAGGGTGGGCAGATGGTGGAGAAGATAAAGATTATCTACCAGCACGACGACATCATCTATGTCTCCATCCACGCCCTGCATAAGGTGTCGAAGTATAAGGGGAAAGAGGGCGAACCTCCAAGACTGAACCGTTTGGGTGGCGGCGCTTGGGAACGCCTGAAAGAACATACGAAGGAGAAGATAAAGACCATAGCGCGCGACCTTATCCGGCTCTATTCCAAACGGCAAAAGGAACGTGGCTTCCAATTCTCGCCCGATTCGTTCATGCAGCACGAACTCGAGGCCTCTTTCCTCTACGAAGATACGCCCGACCAGATGAAAGCCACCCAACAGGTGAAGCAGGACATGGAGCGCGCCAAGCCCATGGACCGCTTGGTGTGTGGCGACGTGGGATTCGGAAAGACCGAGGTCGCCATACGTGCCGCGTTTAAGGCGGCATGCGACGGAAAGCAGGTTGCCGTGATGGTGCCGACCACGGTGCTCGCCTATCAGCACTACCGCACATTCTCGGACCGCCTGCGCGACTTTCCTGTGCGTATAGAGTATCTTAGCCGGGCTCGCTCAACAAAGCAGACGAACGAAATCCTGCGCAACCTGAAGGAGGGCAAGGTGGACATCATCATCGGCACACACAAACTCGTCAGCAAGACGGTGGAGTTTCATGATTTGGGCTTGCTGATAATAGACGAGGAGCAGAAGTTTGGCGTTGCGACAAAGGAAAAGTTGCGACAGATGAAGACGAACGTCGACACGCTTACCCTCACCGCAACTCCTATTCCGCGTACCTTGCAGTTTAGCCTGATGGGAGCACGCGACCTTAGCGTCATACAGACGCCTCCCCCCAACCGCTATCCCATACAAACCGAACTGCACACACCAAGTAGCGAGGTTATTGCTGAAGCCGTGAACTTCGAGATGAGCCGTAATGGGCAGGTCTATATCGTATGTAACCGCATCAGCCGTTTGCCTGAAATCGAAGAAATGGTGCACAACGCCGTTCCTGATGCTCGTATTGCTGTGGGACATGGGCAAATGCCCACCGAGCAGCTGGAACACATCATCCTGGACTTTGCCAATTACGATTACGACGTACTCATCTCCACAACCATCATCGAATCGGGCATCGATATTCCTAATGCCAATACCATCATCATCTACAGTGCCCAGAACTTCGGGCTCTCCGACCTCCATCAAATGCGAGGGCGTGTGGGACGTTCAAACAAGAAGGCATTCTGCTATCTGCTGTCGCCACCTTTGTCCACACTCACGGCGGAAGCGCGACGTCGCTTGCAGGCATTGGAAAACTTCAGCGACCTGGGTTCGGGCATCCACATTGCCATGCAAGACCTCGATATCCGAGGGGCAGGCAATCTTTTGGGGTCGGAGCAGAGCGGATTCATCGCCGACCTGGGATACGAGACCTATCAGAAGATACTTGCGGAGGCCGTGTCGGAACTGAAGACGGAAGAGTTTAGTGACCTCTATGCCGACGAAATCGCCAAGGGAGAGAACGTCGACGGGTCGCAGTTCGTCAACGAGTGTCAGGTAGACAGCGACATATACATGAACTTCGCGGAAGATTACGTTCCAGGAAGCAGCGAACGTATGTTGCTGTACCGCGAACTGGACGGACTGGAGAGCGACGAGCAGGTGGAGCAGTTCCGCCGGCGGATGCTGGACCGCTTTGGGCCCATTCCCAGCGAGGGAGAGGAACTTATCAAGGTTGTCGCGCTCCGACGACTTGGCCGCCAGTTTGGTGCCGAGCGCATAGTCCTCAAGAACGGCCACATGCGCCTCTACTTCGTGTCGAACACCTCGAGCGCCTTCTACCAGAGCAAGGCGTTCGACCAACTCATAGCCTACGCAACAACGTCGGTGGCTCGTTGCCGACTGGCGGAAAAAGATGGCCGACGCACGATGCTCGTCAGCGAAATCCACAGTGTTGCCGAAGCCGTTGCCTTGCTTCAGAACATTCAAAAGGTGAAACCATAATTTTTAGGCTTTAATTTTCTATTATTAATTTAAAGTCGTACCTTTGCACGTGATATGGCAACATTTGATCTGACACAGATTAAGGCCCGCTATGGTATTATTGGCCGCGACTCTCGTCTCGACCAAGTGCTCGATACCGCCCTTCAGGTTGCAAAGACCAACCTGGCCGTCTTCATCCAGGGAGAAAGTGGTACGGGTAAGGAAATCATTCCGCGCATCATTCACGACCATTCCCTGCGCAAGACGAAGCGCTACATCGCCATCAACTGCGGCTCCATTCCCGAGGGCACGATTGATAGCGAACTCTTTGGGCACGTCAAGGGCTCGTTCACGGGCGCAATAAGCGACCACGACGGTTATTTTGGTGCGGCCAACGGAGGAACCCTCTTCCTCGATGAGGTGGGGGAGTTGCCGCTGTCCACACAAGTCCGCCTGCTGCGTGTGCTGGAGACTGGTGAATACATCCCCGTGGGCGGCAGTGAGCCCAAGAAGACCGACGTGCGCATCGTTGCAGCCACCAATGTGCAGATAGAGAAAGCCATACGCGAGGGAAAGTTCCGTGAGGATTTGTATTACCGCCTGTGCACTATCAGCGTCAAGATGCCCCCTCTGCGCGAGCGCGGCGAGGATGTGCTGCTGCTGTTCAAGAAGTTCGCAATGGACACGGCCCAGCAGTACAGCATCCCCGAACCGTTGCGCCTGACGCCAGAGGCCGGTCGCGTGATGATGTTGTACAAATGGCCAGGCAACATCCGTCAGTTCAAGAATGTCGTCGAGCAGATGAGCATCCTCTCGGAGCAACGAATCATAACGCCCGAGATTCTTCAGCAATACGACATAACGCCCTCTGCGGAAACAACTGATTTGGTGCTTCGCGATGCATCAGTTGCCACTCAGCCATCGGATGGCACTGTCGAACACACGCTGAAGATGATGCAGCTCATGATTCACTCCCTGAAGATGGACGTGGAGATGCTTAAGGAGAAGGTGGACAACGGCTCGCGCGACTCGCATCTCGTGCATCAATTGCCTGCTCCCATACATTATTCCGAACTGTCCGAGCGCACCGACTATGCCGAAACACCAGAGTTGCCTGACGACGAGGACGAGGAAGACCTGAACCTGGAAAAGATGGAGCGACGCATGATTGAGAAAGCATTGCGCCGAAGCCGCAATCGCAGGAAGGTTGCTGCCGACGAACTGGGCATTTCCGAACGTACCCTATATCGTAAAATAAAGGACTATGGCATTGAGGAGTGATTGTGAGAATGAGAGAATGAGAAAATGAGAGAATGAGAAAATGAGAGAATGAGAGAATGAGAAAGGAAATGATGTATAGAAGAATAGGGAGGAAGGGAATAATGCTATTGTTGTTCTCTCATTTTCTCATTCTCTCATTCTCTTATTTTCTTACCGCCTGCACAGTCAGCTACAAGTTCAATGGAGCAAGCATCGACTACACGAAGACCAAGACAATACAGATTGACAACTTCCCGATACGCTCGGCTTACGTGTGGGCCCCGATGCAAGCCATCTTCCAGAATAAACTGACCGACCTTTATGCATCGCAGACAAAACTGCGCCAGGTGAAGAAGAACGGCGACTTGCAACTCTCTGGCGAGATTACCGGATTCGATCAATATAACAAGGCCATATCGGCCGAGGGATACTCGAGCCAAGTGCAGCTGAAGATGACGGTGAACGTGCGTTTCACAAATAATGCAAAGCATTCCGACGACTTCGAGCGACAGTTCTCTGCAACTACCGAATATGACAGCAGCCAGCAGTTGATTAACGTCCAAGAGGAACTGGTAACTCAGATGGTTAAGGACATCGCAGAACAGATATTCAATGCCACCGTGGCCAACTGGTAATTAAGAGTTAAGAGTTAAGAGTTAAGAATTAAGGAGAGACGTGGCAAAGCGAATTACCGAATATATAAATGCCAACAAAACGAGCGGCAATGCTGCGCTGAAGCAGTTGCGGCAGTTGGTCGACAAATACCCTTATTATCAGGCGGCCCGCCTGTTGCTGCTGCGCATGATGTACGAGGCCCACGACCCCTCTTTCGGGCAGGAACTACGTCGTGCTGCGCTATATGTTCCTTCGCGTCGCGTATTGTATGACATTATCGAGGCCGACCGCCTGAAGCCGGTTCCTGAGCCGAAGGTTCGTAAAGCAGCCGAAGACCTGGATGATGCCGTAGACCGTACCTATTCGCTCATCGACGACTTCCTGAGCACCAATCCCCAATCAAACGATAAACCTGAGCGCCGCAATGTGCGCCCATCCATTGACGCCTCGACTGACTATATGGGCTATCTCATGCAGGTAGAAACAGATACGACGCCGTCGACAAAGGAAGATGCACCTGTCACCTATGGGCAAGAAATCTTGGACAATTTCCTTGAGCAAGGCAAGATAACCATTCAGGAACATCCCGACGAGGAATTGCAACGACCGGAGGAAGTCTCAAATAGCGAGGTGCTTACGGAAACCTTGGCGCGTATATACATTAAACAAGGTAAATATGACAAGGCACTTGAAATTATTCGTCGACTTTCCTTGAAATATCCAAAAAAAAATCGTTACTTTGCAGACCAAATGCGCTATCTCGAGAAATTAATCGTAAATAATAACAATAAATAAACCATTTTTCAAATGTACAACGCAATCGTTATTTTAATAGTTTTGGCCTCAGTCTTGATGTGCCTCATCGTATTGGTACAGGAATCAAAAGGCGGCGGCCTGGCAAGCGGTTTTGCCGACAACAACGCCATGCTTGGTGTTCGTAAGACCACTGATGTCGTTGAAAAGACGACTTGGTTCCTTGCTGCCTTCATGGTTGTCATGAGCGTGCTCAGCGTAGCAACCCTCAGCAGCACGTCTTCTGAGTCCGCCATCATGGAACAGGCAGTAGAACAGCAGGCAACCAATCCCAACAACCTGCCCGCCATCCCCCAGGGCGAGACGCCTGCCGAGACGCCCGCTCCTGCCGAGACGCCCGCAAACTAAGTCCGCGCACACACATTTTGGACAGAAACAACGAAGGACCGCCCATCCCACATTCGGATGGCGGTTCTTCTCTTTTGGGGCAGTTACAGGTTCACGGTGTAGCAGGCACTGGCCGTGGCGGCGCCCCCGAGGGCGGCCATGAGTGCCGTCAGGAATTTCCACAGGAACTTCACGAGCTCCTTCTTCGTAGTGTTTTTCATGGTGATTGGTGATTTAGTGATTTGGTGATTTAGAGGTAAGAGGTAGGAGGTAAGAGGAGTGATTTGGTGATTTAGTGATTTAGAGGTAAGAGGTAAGAGGTAAGAGGTAAGAGGTAGGAGGAGTGATTTGGTGATTTGGTGATTTGGTGGTTTTGGTGTTTAGTGATTTAGTGTTTTGGTGATTTAGTGATTTAGAGGTAAGAGGTAAGAGGTAGGAGGTAGGAGGAGTGATTTAGTGGTTTGGTGATTTAGAGGTAAGAGGTAAGAGGTAGGAGGAGTGATTTGGTGTTTTTGGTGTTTAGTGATTTAGTGGTTTGGTGATTTAGTGATTTAGAGGATTGTCTTGCGGGGGGGCTGAACATTCCTCCTACCTCCTACCTCCTACCTCTTACCTCCTGCGCGACGCGTCGAGCCGTACGAAGCGATGCTCCGCCCGAGCGACGCGATGCGAGGTGGCGAGCGATGCGTCGCGCCGTTCCAGGGCAAAACTTTCAACTTTCAACTTTCAATTTTCAACTTCGGGGCGCAAGCCCCCCTTCTCCCTCTCACACTGCAAAGTTACAACACGGGGGAGGCGAAATCAAGCATTTGACGCAAACAGCGCCGCGCGGTCCGCGTTTTCCTTCTTGCTTGCCGTCGCAGCGCGCTTATTGTCAACCACTTAGTGGCGAATGGGCTTTCGTCCTTTGCCCTTGCCCCTCTCGTCCTTCGCCTTCGCCTTGCCCTTTGTTGTTACAGTGTTACGGTGCTACAGTTCCAAAATTGATACTACGCTGGGGGTGAGAGAAACAAAACAAATTTCTATATATATAATATATATATTATATATATAGGCTATTATTTCGCATGTTGGAATTTCTTTTTGAGGACTGTAACATTGTAGCGCTGTAACAGCGCGAGACTGATGTACTGTGTCTTTTCCTGAAAAAGGTTGACTCTATTTTTACTCTAAAAATTAACATTTCCA
>SAMEA3663184__coassemble_41_pt1 | contig 37234 bp, 33 predicted proteins | sample SAMEA3663184__metabat2_low_PE_010 | metagenome-assembled genome bin SAMEA3663184 (sample SAMEA3663184) | pig gut metagenome | biome: pig gut; feature: pig-associated habitat; material: faeces | place: Denmark | collected 2012 | reverse complement strand
CCTCTTCAGACTTGCTAAAATTTATGCTTATCCCCACTAAATTTCGACTGAGCCGGAATAACCTTGTAAGGAAGATACAGATACAACCCAGTCCACGCATAACGCGCGAACGGTTGTTCCTTTTCTCTTGCCTTACGTTGAAATTTCCTAGGTTTCAGGTAACAAGATCAAAGCACAACGCTTCTATTTGCAATATGTCCGTCACACGGGTTGCCCCAAATGACGTTGCAAAGGTACGTATATTCTATGAAACAGTCAAGCAATGCCCGTATTATTTTGTTGCGGGGCGGGGGAGGAGGAGAGGCAGGGCGGTGCTTGTCCTACAAGGGTCGGACAAGCGGAGCGACGCATTGTCTGGGGCTTGCCGACGCATTGTCGCGCTTGTCCGACAAGGGTGGGACAAGAGAGACGCTGCGTGGCTTGTCATTTGATGCTGGGTGGGAAAGTTGCTGAAGACCGTTGTTTTATGCGCAGAAATTAGTATCTTTGTCTCCCGAACGCCATCCGGCGGAGCGAGGCCAAGGCTGAGGCTGCGGAAAAATGTGCGCAGGAAGACAGATGGACAAGGAAAACGAGAAGGAGGAGTTCTGTATCAGGCGGTTCGGCAGCGACGGGCGCGTGGTGAAGCGCTACGAGTCGACGGAGAAGATATCGGACATCGAGACGGACATCAAGAGGGAACTGAACGGCAAAACCTGAAGATAAGGATTATGGAATATATGTCACAGGAGGGCTACGACAAGCTCGTGGCCGAATTGCGTGAGCTCGAGGCCCAGGTGCCAAAGGTGAAGGACGCCATTGCCGAAGCACGTGCACAGGGCGACTTGAGCGAGAACTACGAGTACCGGGCGGCCAAGCGCGAGCAGGCAAAGCTGCTGAGCCGCATCCGCTTCAAGCAGCGCGTGCTGGAATTTGCGCGCGTCATCGACACCAAGCGGCTGAAGGCCGACACCGTGGGACTGCTCACAAAGGTGGAGATGACCAACCTCAACACGCAGGCGCGGATGGCCTACACGCTGGTTAGTCCTCACGAATCAAACTTGCAGGAAATGAAACTTTCCATCAAGTCGCCCATCGGGCAGGCGCTTGTTGGAAAGAAGGTGGGAGACGTCGTCGAGGTGAAGGTTCCCGTTGGCACGCTGAAACTGCGAATCGACGACATTCAACTTTGAAAAGTCACGTCGAGGGCAGTGCTTAGCCCTTCATTTGCTTCAGCGCGCGGCAAAGCTGGTCGGGGCACGATGTAGCCTTTGCCCCACAGCGAATGCCTTCGAGGCGGGGAATGACGTCGTCAATCTTCTGTCCCTTCACCAGACGGCTTATTCCCTGCAGGTTGCCGTTGCAGCCCCCAAGGAATGTTACGTCCTGTATGATGTCGTTCTCGTCGGCAGTCACGGTGATGAGCTTCGAGCACGTGCCTTCTGTCTGATAGTTAATCTGCTTCATTGTCTGAAAATGTCTGTGTGGAATAATAGGGGAGTGGCTATTTGTCTCTCTTGGGGCGTCGGCCTTCCGGCTTCTTTCCTTCGGGCTTTTTGCCTTCGGGCTTCTTGTGGCCCGACTGCTTCCCGTCGGCCGGCTTGCGTCCCTTGCGCTGCTGCCCTTTGCCGCCCCGGCGACCTCCGTTGCGACGGCCTCCGCGACCGCCGGATTTTCCGTCAGTTCGATAGGCGGGAGCGTCGCCCAACTCGCTGGGCACGGGGCGCTTCTCGATATCCTTCTCCAGGAACTTCTCGATGGAGCGGAACTGGGGCTGGTCTTTCTCGCTCACGAGGGTGATGGCCTGTCCCTCGGCTCCGGCACGGGCCGTGCGGCCGATGCGGTGTACGTAGTCCTCTGCGTCGTGTGGCACGTCGTAGTTGAGCACAAGCTGTATGTCGTCGATGTCTATGCCACGCGCCACAATGTCGGTGGCCACGAGGATGCTCACCTTCTGACTCTTGAAGCGGAACATCACGTCGTCGCGCTCGGCCTGGGTGAGGTCGCTGTGCATGGCCCCCACGTTGAAGCCCTCGCGGCGCAGGGCGATGGCCAGGTCCTTTACTTTGACCTTCGAGCCAGCAAAGATAATCACGCGCTCGGGCCTCTTTTCCTTGAAGAGCGAACGAATGATGCCCAGCTTTTGCGTTTCGTGGCAGATGAAGGCACTCTGGTGAATGCCGTCGGCCGGTTTCGACACGGCAATGGACACCTCGACGGGGTTGTGGAGAATGGTCTTGGCCAGTTGCACAATCTTGTCGGGCATGGTGGCCGAGAACATGATGGTTTGGCGCTGCTTGGGCAGTTCACGCTCTATCTGCATGATATCCTCGGAGAAACCCATGTCGAGCATGCGGTCGGCCTCGTCGAGAATGAAGAAGGATACGTGAGACAGGTCGATGTTGCCCAGCGCCATGTGGCTAATGAGGCGGCCGGGGGTGGCAATGATGATGCTGGCGCCGGTCTCGAATCCGCGCTTTTCCTGTTCGTAGCGGATGCCGTCGTTACCTCCGTAGACAGCCACACTGCTGATGTCGTCGAGGTAATAGGCAAAGCCCTGCATGGCCTGGTCGATTTGCTGGGCAAGCTCGCGCGTGGGTGCCATGATGATGCAGTTGATGGCATCGGCCGGGTAGCCCCCGTCGCTCAGTTTCGAGAGGACGGGCAGCAGGTAGGCTGCCGTCTTGCCCGTGCCGGTTTGTGCTACACCAATCAGGTCGCGGCCCTCCAGAATTGGGGGAATGGCGTATTCCTGAATAGGAGTGGTGTCGGTGAAGTGCATATCATCGAGTGCATCGAGGACACTGTCGTTAAGGTCTAAGTCGTAAAAATCCATCTATCTTGGTGCTTTTTTGTAGAGGTAATAAGCAATGATGCTGAAAACAATGTTGGGAAGCCACACGGCCAGCAGGGGCGGCACGTTGGCATTGGTGGCGAAGCCTGCCGTGACGGCTTGGAAGAAGGCATAGGAAACGCTGAGCACCAGCCCGACACCCAACGAGAAACCCATGCCGCCCTTGCGTTTCCGACTGGACAGCGAGACGCCGATTACCGTCATGATGAAGGCCGCGAAGCACGAGGCATAGCGCTTGTAGTACTCAACCTGGAAGGGCTTGAGCTTGCCCGTGCCACGAATGCGGGCGCGTTCGATGTATTCCTGCAGCTCGCGGTTGGTCATGGTCTCCTGGAAGTTTCGCGTAGAGAGGAAGTCGCTGGGCTCCATGACAATCACGGAGTCGATTTGGCTGTGGTGGGTGATGTGCTCGCGCATGCCGCGCATATCACGGATGTTGACATTGTTGATTTTCCAGTGGAAGCGTTCGCTGGAGAGCGTGTCGTAGGTGATGCTGGCAGCCGTGAGGTGGGATACGAGCTTCTTCTTCTCGAACTTGTCGAGTTGGAAGTGGTAGCCCGTCTTTGTGGGGCCGTCGAAGTGCTCAATGAAGGCAATCACGCCCGTGTCGACCTGCATCTGAACATTGTCGGCATACGTGGCATTCTGCTTTCCCTTGCGCTTCTTGTAGCGGTTCTCAAAGTCGAGGCGAACGACGGAACCGCGTGGAATCACCTCGGAGCCCAGGTAGAGCGTGAGCGCGGCAATGACGGCGGCACTGAGCAAATAGGGGCGCATGAGGCGTGGCAGACTGATGCCCGCACTTATCATGGCAATAATTTCGCTGTTGCCCGCAAGCTTCGATGTGAAGAATATGACGGCAATGAAGACGAAAAGCGACGAGAAAAGGTTTGCGTAGTAGGGCACGAAGTTGAGATAGTATTCAGCTATCTCCTGCCAAGGCGCTCCGTTTTGCGTCAGCTTGTCGATATTGTCGTTATAGTCGAAGACCACTGCCACGCTGATAATAAGCAGGATGGAGAAGAAATAGGTACCCAGGAACTTGCCTATGATGTAGGTATCTATTCGCTTTAGGAACGGTGGTCTCAATTTCATGTTCTCAATGTTGGTTACTATCTGCTCTTGGAACTACAAACGGTTGGTCACGCGACGGAGCATGAGGCTCTTCCACGACGAGAACGTGTTGTCGAGGATGTGCTTGCGGGCTTCGCGCACGAGCCAGAGGTAGAAACTCAGGTTGTGGATGCTGGCAATCTCCAGCGCCAACAGCTCCTGTGCCTTGAACAGGTGGTGGAGATAGGCTTTTGTGTAGAGTGTATCGACGGATGCCGTACCGTTGGGGTCGATGGGCGAGAAGTCGGTTTCCCATTTCTTGTTGCGCATGTTCATGATGCCTTCGGAGGTGAAGAGCATGGCGTTGCGCCCATTGCGGGTGGGCATGACACAGTCGAACATATCCACACCGCGCTCGATGCCTTCGAGCAGGTTGGCGGGGGTGCCCACGCCCATGAGGTAGCGCGGACGGTCCTTGGGCAGGATTTCGTTGACCACCTCAATCATCTCGTACATCACTTCGGCCGGTTCGCCCACGGCCAGGCCGCCAATGGCATTGCCGTCGGCCCCCTTCTCGGCAACATATTCTGCCGACTGAGTGCGCAGGTCGCGATACGTGCAGCCCTGGACAATGGGGAACAGGCTCTGCTCGTAGCCGTACTTGGGCTCGGTCTCGTGGAATCGCTTCCAGCAACGGTCGAGCCAACGATGGGTGAGCCCGAGGCTATTCTTTGCGTAATTGTAGTCACTCGTGCCGGGCGGACACTCGTCGAGCGCCATCATGATGTCGGCACCAATGCTGCGTTCGATATCCATCACCCGCTCAGGCGAGAAGAAGTGTTTCGAGCCGTCGATGTGGCTGGTAAAGTAACATCCTTCCTCCTTCAGCTTTCGTATGCCCGTGAGCGAGAATACTTGGAAGCCGCCGCTGTCGGTGAGCATGGGGCGATCCCAGCCGATGAAGCGGTGGAGGCCGCCTGCCTGCTCCAGCACATCGGTGCCCGGGCGGAGGTAGAGGTGGTAGGTGTTGCCGAGAATGATTTGTGCGCCCACTTCCTGCTTGAGGTCGCGCTGCAGTACGCCCTTCACGCTGCCCACAGTGCCTACCGGCATGAATATCGGGGTTTCAATCTGGCCGTGAGCCGTGGTGATGAGACCTGCGCGTGCTCGCGTTAGCTCGTCGGTGTGTAGTAATTCAAATTTCAAAGCTCAAAGTTAAGAGTTAAACGTCGTTGGTCAGGCGCTGACTTCTTTCTTTTCTTCAGGAATCGTGAGCTCAATGGCGTCGTGAACCTTTTCCTTCATCAGGGCGTAGTCGAAAACGTCTTTCACCGTTTCGACATAGTGGAACGAGACGCCGTCGAGGTACATTGCGGGTATTTCTTCGATATCCTTGCGGTTGTCCTTGCAGATGATGATTTCGCGGATGCCTGCACGTTTGGCTGCCAGAATCTTTTCCTTGATGCCGCCAACGGGAAGCACTTTGCCGCGAAGCGTGATTTCGCCCGTCATGGCAAGATGGGGGCGTACCTTGCGCTGCGTGAGTGCCGAGGCCATGGAGGTTGCCATGGTGATGCCTGCCGACGGACCATCCTTGGGCGTAGCACCTTCGGGGACGTGCAGGTGGAGGTTCCAATGTTCAAATATACGGTTGTCGATGCCAATCTGGTCGGCATGGGCCTTGATGTATTCGAGAGCCAGCATGGCGCTTTCCTTCATGACGTCGCCCAAGTTTCCCGTAATGGTGAGCTTGTTGCCCTGGCCGCGGCTCAGGCTGGTTTCGATGAACAGGATTTCTCCACCCACGCTTGTCCAGGCCAGGCCCGTAACGACGCCCGCGAAGCCGTTGCCCTGATAGATGTCGCGATTGAAGGGCTCCTTGCCTAACAGACGCTTGACGGTGTCGATGGTTATGCTTGTCTCGGTGCTCTCCGAGTTGCGGGCAATGTCGAGTGCAATCTTGCGGAACACCTTCTCCAGCTGCTTTTCGAGCCCGCGGACTCCGCTCTCACGGGTGTAGTGCTCGATGATATACTCGATGGTGGCCTTCGACATCTTCACATCCTTGTGCTCCTTCAGGCCGTTGTTCTCTTTTGCCTTTTTGATGAGATGCTTGCGGGCAATCTCTATCTTCTCCTCGGTGCAGTAACCGTTGAGCTCAATGAGTTCCATGCGGTCGAGCAGGGGGCGCGGTATCTGGCTGATGTCGTTGGCCGTGGCAATAAACATCACCTTCGACAGGTCGTAGTCCATATCGAGGAAGTTGTCGTGGAAGGTGGAGTTTTGCTCGGGATCGAGCACTTCGAGAAGAGCCGACGACGGGTCGCCGTTTACGGTCATTCCGCCAATCTTGTCAATTTCGTCGAGGATGAACACGGGGTTGTTGGAGCCTGCCTTGATGATGTTCTTCAGAATGCGGCCGGGCATGGCACCAATGTAGGTGCGACGATGGCCGCGGATTTCGGCTTCGTCGTGCAGGCCGCCGAGTGAGGCGCGAACATATTTGCGCTTAAGGGCGGATGCGATGCTGCGGCCGAGGGAGGTCTTGCCCACGCCCGGAGGACCGTAAAGGCAGAGGATGGGCGATTTCATGTCGCCCCTGAGCTTCAGGATGGCCAGGTGCTCGAGAATGCGCTCCTTCACCTTCTCCATTCCGTAATGGTCGTGGTTGAGCACACGTTCGGCGTTCTGTATGTTCAGGTTGTCCTGGGTGTATTCCTCCCACGGCAGGTCGAGTATCGTTTGTAGGTAGTTGAGCTCTACGTTGTAGTCGGGACTCTGGGGATTGATGCGCTCCAGCTTGTTCAGCTCGTTCTGGAATGTCTCGCGGGCATACTGGGGCATCTTCTTTTTCTCGGCCTTGACGCGAAGGTTTTCCGAGTCGCGCGTTGAGCTTGGGCCGCCGAGCTCGTCCTGAATGTTCTTTATTTCCTGTTGCAGGAACCATTCCCGTTGCTGGCGGTTCAGGTCGACGTGGGTCTGCTCAAGTATCCGGTTCTTCATGTTCACGAGATACTGGGCCGTGTTGATGCATTGTATGAGCTTGGCCGTGCGCTCCTTTAGTGAGGCTATCCGCAGCATCTCTTGCTTGTCGTTTTCGGGTATGGGCAGGCTTGTGCACAGGAAGTTTACCATGAAGAAGTCATTCGAAATGTTCATCACGGCAAACTTGGCCTCGTTGGGCAGGTCCTCACTTGTTTCGATGAGACGGATGGCACGCTTGCGGCTCGTGTCTGCAAGTATGCGGAACTCTGTGTCCTCTGCCTCAGGGAAGTTTTCCTTCAACTGTACAACCTCTGCCATCACGATAGGCTTGGTTTGCGTCTTTCTTTCTAAAATGATGCGACAGGCAGCTTGCAGGATAATGGTGGTTTGACCGTCGGGCATATCCAGCAATCTTACAACCTTGGCAGCCACACCGATATCGTGCAGCCTGGCTGTTGCGGGATCTTCCTCGTTTTCGTCCTCCTGCGTGAAGGCTCCAATGAAGGTCCCAGTCTTGTAGGCATGTCTGACAAGGGTCAGGGAACTCTTGCGCGACACGTTGACCGGCGACATCACACAGGGGAAGAGTGTGAGGTTGCGCAAAGGGAGAATGGGCAGAACCTGGGGAATGCTTTGTTCCGTCAGTTGATTGATATCGCCTTCAAAATCGGCAATGAAGGAGAATTTGTTATTGATGTTATCTTCGTTCATGTCTGTTATTCTAAGTCAAAGATCCCTGTCGGCGTTTGTCGGTTGAGGACTTCGAGATTGAAATCGACGCCTACCACAATGCCATAGCCGCGGAGGTCGCCCTCGATGGTCTTTCTTGCAAGTTCGGGATGGTTGTTCTCCTCGCTCAGATGGCAAAGCCACACCTGCTTCAGTTTGGGCGAGGCGTATGTGATAAGCGCACTGGCACACTGATGGTTCGACAGATGTCCCCGACTGGAACGAATCCTTCCTTTGAGATAAGCGGGGTAGGGGCCGTGTTGAAGCATTTCCTCGTCGTGGTTGGCTTCGAGCACCAAATAGTTGGCTGCCTCGATGGCTTTGGCAACAGCGGGAGTGACCTCGCCAACATCGGTGGAAAGGCAGAACGTGAGGTCGCCCTGCTCAATCGTATATCCTACACAGTCACTGCTGTCGTGCGATACTTCAAAAGGGGTGATACGCAGGTCACCAATCTGTGTTGTCTCGCCTTTGTAAAGATAGCGGCGGCTTGGTTCCGTGACCTTCGATGTAGTACAATAGTTATTGTTGATGCCGATATGCACCTTCTCTGTCGCATAAATAAGTTTACCCATGTCATTGGCCAAATTGCCTACAGCCTTAATGTGGTCGGCATGGTCGTGTGTGATAAATATACCCTCTACGGCTTCGAGCGAGAAACCATAGTCACGAAGCGTCTTTTTTAATGTTCGAACGGGTATGCCAGCATCAATGAGTATACTTGTCTCTTCGGTCTTGAGGAAATAGCAGTTACCACTGCTGCCACTCCCCAAGCATAGGAATTTTATCATGATTAAATTATTTTCGCGTGCAAAAGTACGAAATAAAAGTGAAATATGAAAGAAATACGTTTTAGTGAATCACAAAAACCGAAATTATTTCTTACTTTTGTCGACATAAAGTCTATAAAGTGATGCGAAAACTACCATTTATCATTCTTATTGCCGCTTTAATTGTGTCGTGCAACAAGAATAGCACAGCAGAACAAGTTGCTCACGATTTTTTGACTGATTATCTGGAGTGTCGTTTCGACGATGCCTCGAAACTTCTGGCCGAGGAGAACGACATTCAGCAGATGATGTATTGGCGTGCATCACAACTTACCCAGGCCGAAATTGAGCTGATTGCAGAGTCACCCGTAGAAGTTTCCACACAGGACATTCTTGAAAGAGGAGATTCGTGCACGATTCGCCTTCGCGCTTCCGATGCATTGCTGTTAGATAGCATCGGTGTTACCTGCCGAATGGGCACCATTGATTGTACGGTGACCCTGCTAAAAGGGAAAAAGGGTCGCAACTGGAAAGTTGCAACCCTAAACTTCTAATATTGAATTTTTAAAGTTTACTCAATCTCCCACTCGAAAAGGCCTGAGGCATTGTCGTCGGGCAGGTCGATTTCCATGCGGACGGCAGTCGTGGTTACTGGCTTGAAGTTGACGGTATTCAGTTCGCCGCGCATGGTGCCGTAGCTGTCGACATTCTCAACCGCCTTCCATTCGCCTTGATACTTGTAGTAGATGCGCCAAGCCTTGGGCACACGGCATCCGCCCCAAGGGCTGTCGTCGTACCAATAAACGCGCGCTTTGCTTACGGTCGAGACTTCGGGCAGTTCGTATTCAATCCATTCGGTTACAGCCTTCTTTGGCCACCAATGGAAGTAGGGTACCGACTTGTCCTCGGCATGTTTGGGGAGCAGGCGGTCGTTGATGGCACTCAAGGCAGCGGTTCTCGTACTCGATTTCACCTTACTGCGGCTGGCCAATGATGGGGGCAGGGCAGGAGTGGTGGCGCGCAGTTGCCGGGGCAACCACACCAACATTCGTCCAGAGCCACGATGGTTCCATGCATAATATGGGATGAGTTTCACCTTGACATCCTTTGTTGCCAGTCTTCCGGCATCGTCGAAGTTCAGCAGCTGTGCGTCAGTGGTAAGCGTCTTGATGCCGTATTCTCCTCCATCCTTACTCTTTAATTGTGAATCGTTAATTGTGAATTGCGGCTTTTGGTTAAGCAGCATGCCGCCCAAGTCGAAATCGTTGTCGGGCCACTCGGCACAATACACAATGGGGCCGCGCTCTATGGAAACCCTTCCGTGGTCGGCACTTACCCGTTCGTTGGCCTGCACCATGCGTGGCTTCATATCAAAGTGAAGTTCCACGCAGTCGCCACGCTTCCACACGCGTTCTATTCCTAAATATCCGTTTTCCAATTTACCGTTGTCGATAACCGTTCCGTTAACCTTCACGCTATACGTAAGCTGCTGATCGTCGGCATACTTATAGAGGTTGCTGGGTACGGGCTGATTCCTTACCCATCCGGGAATACGAATGTGCATGCGGAACTTGCCGGCCTTGTTCTTGTCGACGGTGATTGTGATGTCGCCTTCCCAGGGATACTTCGTCTTTTGGGTGATGACCACGTCCTTGCCGCCAATCTTCAGCTTAGCGGTATTTCCTGCGAACAGGTTGACGTAGAGGTCACGATCTTTTGTCTGGTAGAAGTATCCGGGTACCGAAGGGATGAAACGGCAGATGTTTGACGGGCAGCAGGCGCAACCGAACCAAGCCTGGCGCTGATGTTGCCCCATCGACTCCAATGGGTTGGGATAGAAGAATTTGCCACCATCAAGTGATACGCCAGAGAGGACGCCGTTATAGAGGGTGCGTTCCAGCACATCATAGTATTTTGATTCGCCATGCAAAAGGAACAGACGATGGTTGACGTAGACGTTACCAATGGCAGCGCACGTCTCACAATAGGCCGACATGTTGGGCAGTTCGTAGTTTTTGCCGAATGCTTCTCCGCTCGATGTGCTGCCGATGCCGCCGGTGATATACATCTTCTTACTTACGATGTTGTCCCAGATGCGGTCGATGGCGCGAATGTAGGCCGAGTCGCCGGTCAAGGCTGCCACGTCGGCCATGCCCGAATACATATAGGCGGCGCGCACCGCATGGCCCACGGCCTCGTCCTGATCAACAACCGGCTTGTGGGCCTGCGAGTATTCGTGTACGATGGTGGTCTTTCCGCGATAGTCGAGCAGAAATTTTGCCTCGTCGAGATACTTCTTGTTGCCCGTAACGGTGTAGAGCTTGGCCAGAGCCATTTCAGGTATTTGGTGGCCGGGCACTACACATGCCTGCCCCTTGTTTGGACCTACCTCGCGACACACACAGTCGGCATATCGGATGGCAATGTCGAGGAATTTGCGCGACCCCGTGGCCTGATAATGGGCGATAGCTGCTTCCACCATGTGTCCAAGGTTATAGAGCTCGTGGCTCAGGTCTTCCTCCTTCACCCAGCGCTTGGGGCCTGACCATTCGTGGGGGTGTGCGGGGTTCATGGTGCGTGCCGTATAGAGATATCCGTCAGGCTCCTGTGCGGCAGCAATGATATCGAGCACCGAGTCGATGTAGGCCTTCAGTTTCTTGTCGGGATAGGTCTGCAGGAGGTAGCTGGCGCCCTCAATGGTTTTGTATGGGTCGGTGTCGTCAAATGAGTATCCCTTCACCTTCACTTTGCTTGTGTCCTCGCCCTTCAGTTGGCGCGCAGCAATCTCAAAGTTCTTGTAGCGCCCCTCGCTTTCGCACTTCGAGAAGGCCAAGGGAATGGTTACGTCGCGGCTGGCCTGCAGGCGCTGCCCCCAGAACGTGCCCTGCTCAATGCTCACACTCGTGAATGGCACGGGCTGAATGGGGTAGGTTTGAGCACTTACCATACTGATAAATGGCAGCTGGCAACTTGCAATTAGTAAAAGAATAAGGCGTTTCATATTGATTTGTTTATTGTTTGTCTTATTGGGGCAAAGTTACGAATAATTTGACATTGCTACAAAATGGGTGTTGTTTAGGGATGTTGAAAGTCAAGGATAAAGGTGCGATGACGTGTGCCCTTTGGGAGGGCTATGGAGTCGCCGTTATGGATGAGCGTAGCAGTGGTGTGAGGTGGAAGGCTGACGGAGTATTTATAGCGCCCGTCGGCGAGGCGCTTCCAACTTGCAGAAATGCGGCCATGGGGTGTGGTGGTGTGACCCTTGGCCCAAGTGAGGTTTCCCCCAGGGTGTGGGGAGAGAATGACGTGGACAAAACCAGGTTGGGAGACGGCGGGACGGATGCCGAGTATGGTGCTGTAGAACCATTCGGCCACTGCTCCGTAACTGTAGTGATTGAAGGAGTTCATGTTCCATTCGTGCTTGTGGAAGCCAGTGGACAAAGTGTAGCTGTCCCAGCGTTCCCAGACGGTAGTGGCACCTTGGTCGATGCTGTATAGCCACGAGGGATTCTCGCGCTGTAGGAGCAGACGATAGGCTAAGTCGGTCATGTGGCATTCCGTGAGTGTCTCCATGAGAATGCCTGTGCCCACGAAACCAGTGGAGAGGCGATAGCCGTTGTCTTGTATGTTTTGTCGAAGGGCTTGCATGGCCGCAGGGCGCTGCTCCTCGGTGAGCAAACCAAAGTGAAGGGCCAAGAGATAGGCCGTTTGTGTGTCTTGTCCGGTGTTTATTTTACCATCGGTGATGTAACGGCGTTGGAACTCGCGGACAATGTCGGCATGGAGTTGGGTGTAGTATGTTGTGTCGGCCTTGCCCAGAAGCTGGGCTATGTGGCTCATAAGTTGACTTGTGTGGGCGTAGTAGGCATAAGAGACGTAGCGTTTCTCCAGTTCCCTATAGGCCAGCCAGTCTCCAAAGTCAGTCTCTGCACCGATGTGCTCCCAGCCTGGTTCGTGTTGGTCGGCACAATGCTGCATCCATCGCTTCATGCTTTCGTAGTTCTCAACGAGTATTTGGCGGTCGCCTGTCATCACATAGACGTTCCAAGGCACTATGATGCCGGCATCGCCCCATGCACTTCCGCCATAGCCCCACATGTTGGCGGCCGGGGCGGTGCAGCAATAGGCACCGTCCTCGCGCTGGCTGTTGCGCATGTCGCGCATCCACTTCCGATAGAAGTCCTTGGTGTCGGCGTTGTAGAGTGCTGTGGTGGAGAATATCTGTGTGTCGCCCGTCCAACCAAGGCGCTCGTCGCGCTGTGGGCAGTCGGTGGGTATGCTTAGGAAGTTTCCCCGTTGGCTCCACCAGATGTTGCTGTAGAGTTGGTTGATATCGTCGTTACTACAGGCGAAGTCGCCCCATTCGTTTATGTCGCTGCCCACGACTTGCCCTACGATTTGCTGTACCCATACGTCGCTCGTGGCAGTCATTTCGGCATATCGGAAGCCAAAGAACGTGTGGCGCGGGTGATAAGTTTCCGGCTTTCCGCCACCTCGTAGTATATATCGTAGTGTGGCTTCAGCCGTGCGCAGGTTGTAAGTCCAAAGGCTGCCCGCCGGCCCCTTGTCCAATCGTCTCTCGTCGCCGTTGTAGTTCAGCATTTCACCAAAGCGGAAGGTCAGTTCCGTACCACGTTCTCCTTGCACACTGAACTCAGGCCATCCCACCATGTTCTGCCCAAAGTCGATGAGCAGTGTTTGCCCTTTCTTCAAGAGGATGGGGGAGAAGTGTGTGAGGCTGCGCACGACGTTTATCTGTCCATAGGTGGTGCCAGTGGCGCGTGAACCTTCGTAGATGGTGACTTGTAGGGGCTTGCGCCATAGTTCGGCGTTTCGAATCTTTACTTTTGGTCCCATTTCTGACACAAGTTTGCCTTTAGGGTCTGTATTCAACACAACGGGCTGCCAACGTTGAGGGCGACGTCGAGCATCGTATGTCTCACCATCGTATATATCGCCCATGGAGAGTGGACCGTCGGTGGCGCACAACCACGTAGTGTCTGAGGCAAGCCGCTCTGTCGTTCCGTCCTTGTAGCTGAGCTCAATCCAACAGATAAAGGCGTTCCTTATATCGCGCCCATAGATACCTCGTGAGATGCCGCCGGCCCACCATCCTCGGCTGACCTGTGCCTCGATACAGAGCGTGTCGCCTTTAAACAACGAAGAGGGGATTATCTGCGTTTGGTAGAAGATTTCCTTGCGATAGTCTGTCCAACCGGGTTTCAACTGCTCGTCGTCAATCTCTTTTCCATTTATGGAGAACGTATATACGCCCAGTGCGCTGGTGTGTATTATTGCCCGTTGTATGGGCTTTGCTATCCGATAGGTGTGGCGGAAGATAGGTATACCATCCTTGGTGGGTGCGCTTATCCATTTTTGGGCATGGAGAACGCATGCTTGCAGAATCAGAATCGTAATAATTTTATAACTTTGCTTTGTAATCATGCCCCAATTTAGTCTTCCATCAGTTTGCGGTAGCGGGCGCGCTTGGGCTCGTCGATGCCAAGGCGCTTGCACTTGTTGGCCTCGTATTCGGAGTAGCTGCCCTCAAAGAAGAATACCTGACCGTCGCCCTCGTAGGCAAGGATGTGGGTGCAGATGCGGTCGAGGAACCATCGGTCGTGGCTGATGACGACAGCACAGCCGGCAAACGATTCCAAACCTTCCTCAAGTGCACGCAGTGTGTTCACGTCGATGTCGTTCGTGGGCTCGTCGAGCAGCAGCACGTTGCCTTCCTGCTTCAGGGCCATGGCCAAGTGGAGGCGGTTGCGCTCACCGCCGGAGAGCACGCCGCATTTCTTCTCTTGGTCAGCACCGGAGAAATTGAAGCGACTGAGGTAGGCGCGGACGTTTATGTCACGACCTCCCATGCGGATGAGTTCGTTGCCCTGGCTGATAACTTGGTAGACACTCTGGTCGGCCTTGATGTCGTGGTGGCTTTGGTCGACGTAGGCCAGTTTCACCGTTTCGCCCACCTCAAAGGTGCCCGTATCGGGCTTCTCAAGGCCCATAATCATGCGGAAGAGCGTGGTCTTACCTGCTCCGTTGGGGCCAATCACACCCACGATGCCGTTGGGCGGCAGCATGAATTCGAGGTCTTTAATCAGTATCTTGTCGCCATAGGCTTTTGATACGCCGTGGGCTTCGATGACCTTGTTGCCCAGGCGTGGGCCGTTGGGGATGAATATTTCAAGCTTTTCCTCGCGTTCCTTTTGCTCCTCGTTCAGCATCTTGTCGTAGGAGTTCAGACGAGCTTTACCCTTGGCTTGGCGAGCCTTGGGGGCCATGCGCACCCATTCCAACTCGCGCTCCAGCGTCTTGCGTCGCTTCGATGCTACCTTTTCTTCCTGCTCCATGCGCTTGGTCTTCTGTTCCAGCCAGCTGGAGTAGTTACCCTTCCAGGGGATGCCCTCGCCGCGGTCGAGTTCCAGAATCCAGCCGGCCACGTCGTCGAGGAAGTAGCGGTCGTGGGTTACGCAGATGACCGTGCCTTCGTATTGCTGAAGGTGTTGCTCGAGCCAGTCGATGCTTTCGGCATCCAAGTGGTTGGTGGGTTCGTCGAGGAGAAGGACGTCGGGCTTTTGCAACAGCAGACGGCACAGGGCAACCCGACGGCGTTCGCCGCCTGAGAGGTGTTCGCAGAGCTGGTCGGCTGGCGGACAACGCAGTGCATCCATAGCCCGTTCCAAACGGCTGTCGAGGTTCCACGCGTCGGTGGCATCAATGATGTCCTGCAACTCTCCCTGACGGGCAAAGAGCTGGTTCATCTTGTTCTCGTCTTCGTAATATTCAGGCAAACCAAACTTCTGGTTAATCTCCTCATACTCAGTAAGTGTATCCACGATTTGTTGAACTCCCTCTTTAACCACCTCGATGACGGTTTTCTTGTCGTCGAGCTGCGGGTCTTGTGGCAGGTAGCCAACGGAATATCCCGGCGAGAAGACCACCTGACCCAGGTACTGCTGGTCGAGGCCTGCGATGATTTTCATCAGCGTCGACTTACCTGCGCCGTTGAGACCGATAATGCCGATTTTGGCGCCATAGAAGAAACTGAGGTAGATGTTCTTCAGTACTTGTTTCTGTGTTTGCTGGATGGTTTTGCTCACGCCCACCATCGAGAAGATTATCTTCTTGTCGTCTTGTTGTTGTGCCATGTTGAGGGGAGTTAGGTGTTGTGTTTTGTGAATGTGTGTTTAGTGTTGAAGGTAGATTTCCACGCCGGCGCCGCTGCATTGCAGCCCTGGGATGGGGGGCGAGAGTTTGGTGATGCGCACGCGGACGGACGATAGGGTAGCGTAGTCCCTGAGCAGGCGTTTGGCTATGCGTGTTGCCACGTGTTCAAGCAGTTGGCTCGGTTGTGCCATTTCCTGCCTTACCGCATCGGCCATATCGGCATAGTTGACGGTGTCACCAAGGTCGTCCGTCTCACCCGCCTTTTCCACGCGGGCATCGGCTTCCACTGTGATGAGGTAGTCGTTGCCAACCAGCCGTTCCTGCGGCAGCACGCCGTGTTTGGCATGCAGCTGTATGTCATTCAGAAATATCTTCATCGGTTTCGCTCTGGCCGGGTACGTATTTCTTCAGGGCGCGCGCCACGCCTGCCTTCCAGGTGTTTATGGCGTCGCCTTCGAGGGACATGGAGCTGACGAGCTTCACCACGTTTTCAATGGGCATGCGGTAGCGCAACATGCCGCTGATGAGTTTGGCATAGTTCCAGTATTCCTGGTTGAATTTCTCGTTCAGCCCTTCAACGGTTATCTTGTATCCGCGTTTGTTCTCGAACTGAAAGTCGTAGCGCTTTGCGCCGTTTGGCGTAACCACTTTGATGATTCGTCCGCGGTTGACGCTCTTGGGCAGCAGGATGCCCTCGTCGTCGTCCATCAGGCCGGTGAAGATTTCATAGGGGTGTTCGTCGAGCAATCCCACGAAGGCCACCCACTTTTCTTTGTTGTTCTGGAAGCGAACGACGTCGCACTCGAGCACCTCGGGACGCTTCTCTGTTACCACAGGTAGCTGGCTTTCATTGTTCTCGTTCTCCATAATCTGTCGTATCGTAAGATAGTTGTGAAGTGAATAACGCGCAAATTTAAAAATTATTTCTTAATTTTGCAAGCGTAACGAAGAATTAGGCTTATGGATACGATGCTGAACTCATTGATGAAGCGCGCAACGGTGCGCAAGTATGCTAAAAAGGAAGTGCCACAGGAACTGCTTGACGAGATGCTTACTGCTGCTGCCCGCACGCAGACGATGGGCAACCTGCAGTTGTATAGCGTGGTTGTTACGCGCGACAGGGAAATGAAGCAACGGCTGGCACCCGCCCATTTCGGCCAACCGATGGTCACTCAAGCTCCCGTAGTCCTGACGATTTGTGCCGATTTCAATCGCACCACGTGCTGGTGCCGCTCGCGAAAGGCTGACCCTGGCTACGATAATCTGCTCAGCTTCCTCAATGCTGCATCCGACGCGTTGCTCTTCACACAAACTTTTTGCAATATTGCAGAAGAGCGTGGACTTGGGATTTGTTACTTGGGAACCACCGTATATCAGCCTCAAGAGATTATCGACATCCTGCAACTGCCGCAGCTCGTTATGCCCATTGCCACGCTTACCCTCGGGTGGCCCGACGAGGAGCCGCAATTGTCTGACCGCCTGCCTCTTGTATCGTTTGTGCACCACGAAACCTATCGTGACTACACTCCCGAACTGATAGACGAGTTCTATGGCTACAAGGAGTCGCTGCCGGAGAACAAACACTTTGTGGAGATTAATCACAAGGAAACCTTAGCCCAGGTCTTCACCGACCTTCGTTATACCCGTCGTGATAACGAGGCACTTTCACAGAATTTACTTGCCACTCTTCGCCGTCAGGGATTCCTTCAAAACGAAGGGTAATATCATCGAATTTTAGTCGACGCATCGACGAGCCTCCGTCAACGCATCGACGAGCCTCCGTCAACGCATCGACGAGCCTCCGTCAACGCATCGACGAGCCTTCGTCGACGCATCGACGAGCCTCCGTCAACGCATCGACGAGCCTCCGTCGATGCATCGTCTCGTCACTATCGACGTATTGTCTCACTCGACGCGATATTAATGCATCGAGCCACGTGATACTAATGTTTTTTAGGGGAATGTGTTAGACGGGATTTTATCGCGACTTGAGCGACTTCTCGATATCCTTCACCTGCTGCGCATAGTCGGCATCGGTTGCGAGACGGTTGTCAATCTGGTGGATGGCGTGAAGCACTGTAGCATGATTGCGGCCTCCCACAAGCAGCCCGATGCGGCTGGCAGTAAGTTTGGTCAGCTGCTGTGCCAAGTACATTATGGTTTGGCGCACGTTGACGATATTTGCCTTGCGAGACTTCGAGAATACGTCGTCGGGCGCTACACCCCAGTGGTGGCAGCAGCTGGCGATGATGTCGTCGAGCGTTATTGTGCGATTCTGCTGGCGCATTGTGTGGGTGATAACCTGCTCGGCAAGGGAGAGGTCGATGTTGCGGCTGTAGACAACAGAGTAGGCAATAAGTGAATTGATAACCCCCTCGAGGTCGCGCACGCTTTCGTTGACGTTGGCTGCCACGTAGTCGACCACTTCGTCGGGGAACGACAAACCGTCGCGACGTATCTTGCTGAGCAGAATGCGGCGACAGAGTTCCTGGTTCGGCTTCTCCAATTCTGCCGTCAGGCCCCATTTGAAACGGGTGAGCAGGCGGTCCTCGAAGCCTTGCATTACGGCAGGCGAGCGGTCACTTGTCAGGATAATCTGCTTTCCGTTCATCTTCAGGTGGTTGAAGATGTGGAAGAAAGCCTCCTGCGTACGCTCCTGGCCGGCAATCTCCTGAATGTCGTCGATGATGAGCGTGTCGATGGTTTGGTAGAATGCAATGAAGTCGTTGAAGGTGTTGTTGCGACGACTCTCCGTAAATTGCACCATAAACTGATGGGCCGTGACGTAGAGCACGCGTCGGCGTGGAGTCTTCTCTTTAATGGCAAGACCAATGGCGTTCACGAGGTGAGTCTTTCCCACGCCCGATGCTCCGTGAAGGAAAAACGGATTGAAGGTAGTCTGCTTAGGATTGTCGGCCAAGCTGCGCCCAATGCTGTAGGGCAGGCGGTTGCTTTCGCCCTCGATGAAGTTCTCGAACCGGTATTCTGGATTCAGCTGAGGGTCGAGGTCGTCGTCGGCCGTCTTGCGCATGGGATGCATGGTGTCGTCCTTCATCTTGCGCATCTTCTCGGCCGTGGGCAAGCCCTGCATGTCGACAGACGCCTTACTGTTGCTATCGGTTTGAATGCGATATACAATTCGCGTTTCCTTTCCGAATACGCGCCATACGGCGTTGTATATTAGTCGCTTAAACTGGCCGTCGAGTATCTCAAAGAAGTAATTTGAGGGTACGGAAAGCAGCAACTCATGATTGTCGTCATCAAAATTGACAATCAGAGTAGGGCGGAACCATGTGAGATATTCCTGTTCCTTGACATTGCACTTGATTATTTCAAGGCAGCGCTCCCATTGCTCTTTATGTTGCTTGTCCTTGCTCACTTCGCTTTTTTACCAATGAGTGAGAAGTGAACGTAGCGCTGCGGGTTGGCCTTCAGGTCTTGCAGTAAGCCCGTGGCGCTGTTTACTGTTGTATTGAGGTTGCCATAAAGGGTGGTGTCGTTGAGAAGCAAACCGAGCGAATTGTCCTTGGAATTAAGTTTCTGTGTAGCATATTGGACATTCTCCACCGTCTGGTTCACCTTGGCAAGTGTGGCCTGTAGGTTAAGATGATTAAGGCTGTCGGTCAGGGTCACTACGTTTTGTCCTGCTTGGTTAAACGAAGCCGTCAGTTGTGGAATGTCGTTCTTGAGCAGCTGATTGAGTTGCACGCTGCTATTGTTAAGGTTCTGAGAGACTTCCTCGGCGTTCTGAAGTATGCGACCGATGTTGGGATTGCTGGCTAACGCGTTGAGGGTGAGGATGAGTGAGTCGACATGTGCGAGCACTTGCTCAACCTTCGGCATAACTTCGGCGGCGGCCGACATCAGACCGCTGGCAGTAGCTCCCACAATGGTGTCACCAGGCTGGTAGCGGTCTGCTGGGTTGGGGCCCATCGTCATATTCAGTGTGCAGCCGCCAAGCATTCCTTCGCTCAGGGCAGCAACGGTGCCGTGAGGTATCTTCACACCAGTTCCGACGCTGATTTCCACCACGACGGTGCCTGGATGATTGTAGTCATAAGATACGTTGCTCACAATGCCAATGTCGAAGCCGTCGGCATATACTGTGCTACTCTTCGACAGACCCTTGGCATCACTGAAGGTGATGTAATAAAGATTGCTTCGATTGAAAATTTTCATGCCCTTCAGAAACTTTAAGCCAAAGAAAAGCATGACTAAGGCAACAATACCCGTTATTCCTATTTTTATCTCGCGTCTCATTTATAATATGATTTGAATGCGTTGAAAATTGCCCGACTCATCTTTGATCTTCCGTCGGCAGAGTTCAAGAACTGCTCTTCAGTACGATTGTTGATATATCCCAACTCGATGAGGGCACTGGGCATCGATGTGTTGCGAAGAACCAAGAATCCAGCTTGGAATACCCCCTTGTTAACACGCCTGGCATGAGTGGCAAACTGTTTCTGCACGAGGCCGGCAAACTTCACGCTCTGTTGCATGTAGTTGTCCTGCATTAACTCAAAGATGATATAGCTTTCACTCGACTTGGGGTCAAAGCCTTCATAACGTTCTTCGTAATTTGATTCGAGGGTGATAACTGAGTTTTCACGCTTGGCGACTGCAAGGTTGTCGGCAGCGCGATGCATACCCAGTGTATAAGTCTCGGTTCCGTGGGCTGTAGTGCCCGCACGTCCGGCGGCGGTGCTATTGGTGTGGATGCTGACGAACAGGTCGGCCTTGTTGCGATTGGCAATCTTGGCTCGTTCGTCGAGTTCGATGAATACGTCTGTCTTGCGGGTATACACAACTTTTATATCAGGGCAATTCTGTTCGACCAATTTACCAAAGGCAAGGGCTATGGCCAAATTGATGTCCTTTTCCTTGGAGATGAAACCAATCGCACCAGCGTCTTTCCCCCCGTGACCTGCGTCAATGACAAGAGTATAAGCCCTCGCTGGTGTGATGGCTAATATGCTCAAAATAAACAGAATGATGATGTGAAAGCTTCTCATAGGCGTAATGACCGATGCAAAATTAAATAAAAAAAATGAAAAGGCAAAAGGCTTTCGGTAATTAGTTGTCGTACAGCTTTAAAAAGAATGATGCTCCCGCCAACAATGTAGCAGGAGCATCGATAATTCTGTTGTGGTGGATACGACCTTTAGAAACGATATCCAAAGGTTAACGCGAAATTGTGATTCTTACGCTCTTTCAAGGGGATACCAGGCATGACGCCATAGTCGTTTTTCATATTCTTGCGGAAATCATTGGTGTATGAATCCGGGAATCCCCAGTCGTAACCTAAGGTAAGTGAGTATTGATTGTGATATTCGCCGCCAACGCGGAAGCCTATACCGCAATCAAAGCGCTGAATGGCTCGCATGTCATAGGTCGCCTTGAAAGTTTGAGCGTATTTCTTTGTGAAATACTTTGTTTTCTCAGAGTCGAAAGAGTCGTCGTCGAAGTTCTGACGCAACTTACCTCCGATGCCAACAGCCAGATAGGGACCTAACTCACCATAGACGCCCCACAACTTGTTGATGTTGTATCGATATGCCACACGAATGGGTACCTCGATGTAGTGAGCCTGAATCTTGTATGTTCCAGTTCCTTTGACGGGGTCGATGAAATCATACTTTGAACCACGCTGTATCCAGTCGACGCCAGCTGTAATGTATGTTCCCTTTGCGTTGGGAAGCATATAGTCGACTTTGAACCCCAGCAGAGCACCTACTTTAGGATCGCCTTTGCCAACAGTGGGAGGCACGAAGTCACCCTTTAGATTTGCTACATCGAAACCGGCAAAGACCTGCCACGTGAAGCCATTCTTAGGCTCGTTCTCAAGGGCCATCGCACTCCCAACAAAGAGTGTGGCCACGATAGCCATTAGGTATTTCTTCATATTCCTTATTTTATAGTACGTGCATTATATGACTCAAATAATTATTTCTTGGCTAGCAGGTCGCGTATCTCGGTAAGAAGTTTCTCCTCAGCCGATGGTTCTGGTGCGGGAGCGGGTTCTTCGGCCTTAGGCTCTTCCTTCTTCGTAGTAAGCTTGGTTACTCCCTTAATCATGAGGAATATGCAGAATGCAATGATGATGAAGTCAACAATGTCCTGAATGAATTGACCATAATTGAGGGTCACGGCTTCAGATACAACATTTTCACCTTCCATAACTGCCTCCTTGAGTGTAATCTTTAGATCGGTAAAGTCTACATTGCCCAGCAATACGCCAATTGGGGGCATTAAGATGTTACTTACAACGCTGGTGACGATTTTACCAAATGCACCGCCAATGATAACACCGACAGCCATGTCAACCACGTTGCCCTTCATTGCAAAATCCTTGAACTCTTGAATAAACTTAGCCACAGTTTAAAATATTTAGAAAATTAATATTGTTTCATTGTGCAAATATAAAAAGAATTTCGTACATTTGCATCGTAATTAAGAAGAAAAGTTTATATTTTGTAATTTTACATTTTTATTTAATCTAAAAACTAAAAGAAATGGCAAACGTAAAAGTAGCTATTAACGGCTTCGGCCGTATTGGTCGCCTCGCTTTCCGTCAGATGTTCGAGGCTGAAGGTTATGAAGTAGTTGCTATCAACGACCTGACTAGCCCTAAGATGCTGGCTCATCTGTTGAAGTATGACACCGCTCAGGGCGGTTTCTGCGGTAAGTTCGGTGAGAACAAGCACACTGTAGAGGCTGGTGAGGACTATATCGTAGTTGATGGTAAGAAGATTACCATCTATGCTATTCCTAACGCTGCTGAGCTGCCTTGGGGTAAGCTGGATGTAGACGTAGTTCTGGAGTGCACTGGTTTCTACACCTCAAAGGATAAGGCAAGCGCCCACCTGACTGCTGGTGCCAAGAAGGTTGTTATTTCAGCTCCCGCTGGCAACGACCTGCCCACCATCGTTTACAACGTTAACCACAAGACCCTGACAAAGGCTGACACTGTTATCAGTGCTGCTTCTTGCACCACCAACTGCCTTGCTCCCATGACTAAGGCTCTGAACGACTTCGCTCCCATCCAGAGCGGTATCATGACCACCGTTCACGCTTACACTGGCGACCAGATGATTCTCGACGGTCCTCAGCGCAAGGGTGATGTTCAGCGCGCTCGTGCCGGTGCTCAGAACATCGTTCCTAACTCTACTGGTGCTGCTAAGGCTATCGGTTTGGTTATTCCCGAACTGAATGGTAAGCTGATTGGTGCTGCCCAGCGCGTTCCGACTCCCACAGGTTCTACCACCATCCTGCACGCTGTTGTTAAGGGTGAGGTAACTGTTGAGGATATCAACGCTGCTATGAAGGCTGCTCAGAACGAATCTTTCGGCTACACCGAAGAGAAGCTCGTTTCTAGCGATATCATTGGTATGAAGTTTGGTTCACTGTTCGATGCTAACCAGACCATGGTAAGCAAGATTGGTGATGGCAACTCTCTGGTACAGGTTGTAGCTTGGTACGACAACGAGAACAGCTACACTTCTCAGATGGTTCGTACCATTAAGTACTTCGCTGAACTCTAATATTTGAGATAAGTTCAAATTGAAGGAGCGAGGATGTCATTCATCCTCGCTCCTCTATTTTATATAGGTATAGAATAACGGATTAGTTCAGGGAATAATGAAGTTCACGCACTCTTGACGAACAGATACAGTCATGGGCATTTCAACATCTGGGAGTACTTGTCCATCAACACTGACGCGTGCCCGTCCGATTTCATGGAAGTGAATTGTCTGACGAGAACGATAGGGCGTAACATTGCGATGCGTGAGGAACTTGCCCGTAACCAACATGTACATGCCGGCTAACAATTGTGAAATAGCAGGGTGGGAGATTGTTGTGACATCAAGCATGCCGTTGTAGGGAACGGCATTGGGCGTCAGGCCATAGGCATGAGCATTTCCCACGCATACATTCATTAAACTATGCTCTATTTTCTCGTGGTTCACGGATAGTTTCATCTTTTGCTCCATACGATGAAAGAGCATGATAAAGAAACTGCTGAGATAGCTTAGTGAAGAAAGTCCCCAGAACCGATATGTCTTGTGGCGGATATTTGTAATGCTGGCAGCTAGTCCCACATTTACGCAGTTAAGAAAGTAGTGCTGGCGGCCTCCTTCCTTTAAGATGCCCAAGTCGACCAGGCGTATGCGGCGACGGATGAGTACTTCAATGGCTTCGATGGGGTCATCTTCTTCGAGTCCCCAAAATTTAGCGTAATCATTGCCATGCCCATTGGGGATGATGCCAAAGGTTATGTCTTTATACAACTCTGGGTCAACATTGAATACACCATGTATAACACGATTCAAGGCTCCATCTCCACCTACCACAATAATGGTAGTGTAGTTGTTCTTGGCCAGCATGGCAGCCAGTCGTTCTTCTGAACCACCGCCTTCACTCTGAACAAAGTCGTATTCAACACCTCGTGCGTTCAAATGTTGGCGTATTTTTTCCCATTGCCGATGTGTGTGCAAAACACCCGTTTTGGGACTATAGATTATTCCCCAGCGCTCCATAATGCTAGTATTTTTTCTATTTTGTTTTCCATGGGTAATGTCGCATCAATCCAGTGTATGGGGATTCCACGTCGTTCCTCCATTCCGCGAAACCAGGTCATCTGGCGCTTGGCAAACTGGTGGATGGCAATCTCTAATTGCTGGAACATTTCATCGTAGGATAGTTGTCCTGTGCAATAGAGGGTAACATATTTGTATTCTAATCCATAGCGGATGAGGCGTTCAGCTGGTACATGCTTTAATAATTCTTCAACCTCTTCAATCATCCCATTCTCGAGACGTTCTTTTAGCCGTTTTGTAATCTTCTCACGTCTGAGGTCGCGCTCTATGCGTAGACCTATATTCAAACTTCTGCGATCAGGGAAGCGCACAGGTCCAAGTTCGTAGCTTTTCAGTACCGATTCGATGTAGAGGCCAGTCCCACCACACATTACAGGTATTCGTCCGCGAGCGGTAATGTCCATAAATGCATTTTGAAATGCACATTGGAATTCGTAGACGTTAAATCGATATCCAGCATCAACGATGTCAATGATATGATAGGGTACCTTGTTTCCGTCAATAACATAATCGTCAAGGTCTTTGCCTGTTCCGATGGTCATACCGCGATATACCATACGGCTATCTGCAGAGATAACCTCACCGCCAATCCTATAACATAGTTGCGCTGCAAGTGGAGTCTTGCCGCATGCCGTTGGACCAAGTATTGTTATTAATTCGTATTTCAAAGGCTTCTTCTTTCTCTCTTGTTTTTCTTTATTATAATTATCCCATTTTGGATATTTTCTCCAATTCTTCTTCGTTGATAAGCTTTATTTTTTTCCCGTCTATGGCCACCAATCGTTCACTGGCAAAACTGCTCAATGTCCTTATGGCGTTACTCGTTGTCATATTTGATAGGTTGGCTAGGTCTTCGCGACTCAAGTATATTGATAGTGTACATTCATCTTCTTCTAGTCCATAGCTATCCCTAAGGTATAGAAGTGATTCAGCCAAACGCCCGCGAATATGTTTTTGTGTAAGGTTTACAGTACGTTCGTCCGACATTCCAAGTAGCTTTGCAAGACTTTGGATAAAGAACCATGCCAGGTCTTTGTTGCTCTGAATGAAGCGGACCATGAGGTCGAGTGGTATTTTAACAATAGTGGAGTGTTCGAAAGCCGCAGCTGTGGTTAGGAAATTTTCGCCAGAGATATAGGCTCTGTAACCAAAGTATTCAACAGGCTTGTAGAGACGCATTGTTTGGCTTCTTCCCCCAACGCCCGCTTTATAGACTTTAACTTTTCCCGACAGCAGGCAAAAGAGATAAACTGGCCGGTCTCCCTCGCTGTATATCAGATCATTTTTCTTATAATCCTGAATGGTGATATGTTTTCTTAGCAGCTCTTTTTGTTCGTCAGTTAGATGACGGCATAGGGCAGAAAGTTTCTCCATTACCTCTTCAATGTTCTCTGACTTCTTAGACATATATAAGGTCTGATTTTTATGTTTTTCGACACAAAAATAAAAGATTCTATCGTCCCGCACAAGAAATATTGAAATTAATTATCTTTTTGTTTCCATTGTTTGATAATTTTCTTTAATTTTGAGTGTCCATAAAAAACACTAACCAAATTATAAACTATGAGTTATTTGCGCTTTGACAAGACTCTAATGACGAACCTGCAGGAGTCTCTGCCGAAAGAGATTCTGCGTTCAAATCGTTCTGGAGCCTACTCTTGTACAACCCTAGTGGATTGTAACACGAGAAAGTATCATGGCTTGTTGGTTGTGCCTGTTCCTGAATTGGATGATGAAAACCATGTCCTGCTTTCATCACTTGATGCAACAGTGATTCAGCATGGTGCAGAATTCAATCTTGGCTTGCACAAATACAACGGCGATAATTTTGCACCTCGCGGACATAAGTATATTCGTGAGTTCGACAGCCTTCAGGTGCCAACAACCATTTATCGTGTGGGAGGAGTCCTTCTGCGTCGTGAAATGGTTTTTCAACATTTTGAGAATCGTTTGATAATTCGTTACACGCTGCTCGAGGCACACAGTGAAACGACTCTCCGGCTGAAGCCTTTCCTTGCTTTCCGCAGTGTTCGAGAGTATACCCATGAGAACAGCCGTGCAAGTCGTGATTATCAAATGGTGGAAAATGGTATCAAGACATGCCTCTATCCAGGATACCCTGACTTGTACATGCAAATTAACAAGGAAAATGAATTTGTTTTCCACCCTGATTGGTATCGTGGAGTAGAGTATCCCAAAGAACAAGAACGTGGATATGCAACGAATGAGGACTTGTACGTTCCTGGATATTTTGAATTCAGTATCAAACGTGGTGAAAGTGTAGTATTCAGCGCCGGCCTATCCGAAGTCAAGACAGACACTCTTGCCCAATTGACCGAGTTCGAAATCAATGTTCGCACACCTCGAGATAACTTCTATAACAATCTTGTAAATAGCGCCCACCAGTTTATCATCAATCGTGATGGCGAGAATTACGTTCTTGCTGGCTATCCATGGTTTAAATGTCGTGCTCGCGATTTATTTATTTCATTACCCGGACTGACTCTTACGAATAATGAAGTAGAGAAGTTTGAACTGGTGATGAAAACCGCGGAGAAGGCTATCCAGCAGTTCATCGCTGACGAACCAATCGGGGTGAAGATTTACGAGATGGAGCAGCCGGATGTTCTTCTATGGGCTGTTTGGTGTATACAGCAATACGGAAAGATTGTTGGAATACAGAAATGTATTGAAAAGTATGGTAAACTTGTCCTGGAAATAATGGAATGGATTCGTGCCGGGCATCATCCTGGGCTCGAACTCCATAGCAATGGACTTTTGTATGCTCCAGGTGGAAAGGATAAGGCCATTACCTGGATGAATAGCTCGTCATTCGGCCGTCCCATTGTACCTCGCACGGGCTACATTGTCGAATTCAATGCTTTATGGTATAATGCGTTGATGTTTAGTGCCGAGATTTGCCGTCAGGCAAAGGAAGAAAAACTCGTTATCACGCTCGAGGGTCTGGCCCAGAAGGCTGGTAACAGCTTTGTTGAAGTATTCCTTAATGAACATGGTTATCTGCTCGACTATGTAGACGGCAACATGATGTCTTGGGAAGTTCGTCCTAATATGGTATTTGCTGTTGCATTTGATTATAGTCCGCTTGACGCAAAGCAAAAGAAGAGCATCCTCGACTTCTGTACTAAGGAATTGTTAACACCTAAGGGCTTGCGATCCCTCTCTCCCAAGAGTGGCGCCTATAATCCTATGTATGTGGGTCCGCAGCAGCAACGCGACTATGCCTACCATCAGGGTACTGCTTGGCCTTGGTTGGCTGGATTCTACATGGAGGCTTGTCTGCGTGTCTTTGGGCGTTCGCGAGTAAGTTTCATCGAACGTCAGCTTGTAGGATATGAAGAAGAACTCTTCTATCACTGCATTGGTACAATCCCTGAACTATTTGACGGTAATCCTCCCTTCCATGGCAGAGGAGCAATATCTTTTGCTATGAATGTTGCAGGGATAATGCGTGTTGTGAAATTACTTGATAAGTATAATGAATATTAAAGAAAGGAGGCCATCAATATGAAAGTTTTAATGTTCGGATGGGAGTTCCCTCCTAAAATCTATGGCGGACTTGCAGTTGCTTCCTATGGTATAACAAAGGGATTAAACGTGCAAGGTGATGTCGAAACCACATTCTGCATGCCTAAGCCTACGGGTGAGGAAGAAGGCTTTTTAAAGATCGTAAACATGAGTCAAGTACCTGTCGTGTGGCGTGATGTGCAATACGATTCCATTAAGGATAGGTTCGTAGGTCATACGGCAGAAGATTATTATCGTTTCCGTGATCACCTTTATGCTGATTTCAATTACCTTCAGGGCTTAGATGATTTGGGATGCATCGGATTTGCCGGTGGCTATCCTGGAAACCTTCATGAAGAAATTAATAACTTCAGCATCATTGCAGGTGTTCTTGCTCGCTCAGAGCAGTTTGATGTCATTCATGCTCATGATTGGCTGACGTACCCTGCGGGCGTTCATGCAAAGATGGTAAGTGGTAAGCCCTTATGCATTCATGTTCATGCAACAGACTTCGACCGTTCTCGTGGAAAGGTTAACCCCACTGTTTACAGTATTGAGAAGAACGGAATGGATCATGCGGATTGTATTATGTGTGTATCGGAACTCACCCGTCAGACCGTCATCAATCAGTATCATCAAGATCCACGCAAGTGTGTGGCAATGCATAATGCGGTTTACCCTTTGAGTGAAGAATATCGCAATATCGAGCCACACAAGAAGCCCAATGAAAAAGTTGTAACTTTCCTTGGACGTATTACCATGCAGAAGGGACCGGAATATTTCATTGAGGCTGCAAAGCGTGTTCTCAACCGAACACACAATATTCGCTTCTGTTTTGCAGGTAGTGGTGACATGATGAATGCAATGATTGAGCTTGCAGCAGCATATGGCATTGCTGATCGATGTCATTTCCCCGGTTTCCAACGCGGAAAGCAAGTTTATGAAATGTATAAGAATTCCGACGTCTTTGTGATGCCTTCTGTCAGTGAGCCCTTTGGTATCGCTCCGCTCGAAGCAATGCAATGTGGCTGCCCAAGTATTATATCGAAACAATCTGGATGTGGTGAGATTCTTGAAAATGTCATCAAGGTAGACTACTGGGATATCGATGCTATGGCCGATGCGATATATTCTATTTGCACCAACGATGCCCTACATAAGTATTTGGCGGAGGAAGGAATGAGAGAAGTTGATGGCATTACGTGGGAAAAAGTAGGCATTCGCATTCGCTCATGTTACGACCAACTCATTAGTCGTGGCTATTTCGATGTAAATGATTATCATGCGTAATGTAGTATAATTTTATAAATTGAATTTCTAATTTTGAATTGATATGAAAACCATTTGTTTATATTTTGAGATTCATCAGCCCGTACATCTCAAACGCTACCGTTTCTTCGAGATTGGTACCGACCACTATTATTATGATGACTACGAGAACGAGCGTGCTATAACTGAAACGGCACAGAAGAGTTATATTCCGGCATTGACCACAATGCTGGAGATGACGAAACTGTATGGCAAGCAGTTTAAGGTCGCATTCTCACTTTCAGGTGTTGCCATAGAGCTATTGGAGGTCTATGCTCCTGAAGTCATCGAACTCTTGCAGCAGCTGGCTGAAACTGGATGTGTAGAGTTCCTGGCAGAACCCTATAGTCACGGCCTGTCATCCCTGGCAAATGAAGAAGTATTCATCGAGGAAACTAAACGTCAGGCAAAGAAAATAAAGGAAATGTTTGGTCAGACGCCTAAGGTTATGCGCAACTCTTCATTAATTTACAATGATGAGATTGGTTCGCTGGCCGGAAGAATGGGTTTCAAGGGTATGATTGCCGAAGGTGCCAAGCATATCCTGGGATGGAAGAGTCCTCACTTCCTCTATCATTGTGCTATGGATCCCAACGTAAAACTTCTTTTGCGTGACTATAAGTTAAGCGATGACATCTCCCTGCGCTTCAACGACTCATCGTGGAATGAATATCCTTTGTTTGCCGATAAGTATGTTGACTGGATTGCCCAGTTGCCCGAAGACGAACAAGTCATCAATGTCTTTATGGAACTTTGTGCGCTGGGTATCTTCCAGCCATTGTCAAGTAACATACTTGAGTTCCTGAAAGCATTACCCGCAGTAGCCAAACAAAAGGGTATTGTCTTTGCAACTCCAAGTGAAATCATTGGCAAGACAAAGTCTGTTGGTCCAATGGAGGTTGCATATCCCGTAAGTTGGAATGACGAGGAGCGCGATACCTCTTGCTGGCTCGGCAACGGAATGCAGCGTGAGGCTTTCAATAAGCTATATCAAGAGGCTGATCGCATTCTTGCTTGTAAAGACCGTCGCATCAAGCAGGATTGGGATCGCATTCAGGCTTCCAACAATTTCCGCTTCATGACAACCAAACCTGCATCAGTTGGCATGTATCGCAGCTTCTATGATAGTCCTTATGATGCATTTACAAACTACATGAACATTCTTGGTGACTTCATCAAACGTGTACAGGATCTCTTCCCGTTAGATGTTGAGAGCGATGAGTTGAATGCACTTTACACGACCATCCATAATCAAGGAGAAGAGATTGCTGTTCGCGACAACGAAATCAGTCGCCTGCGAGCTCGTCTTGAGAAGTATGAACCCTCGCCTGATGCCGAAGGGCCAAAATCGATGAAAGTTGAGAAGCAGGAAAAGGTCGAAAAAAAGCCTGCAACTAAGAAGCCTGCTGCCAAGAAGGCTCCAGCCAAGAAGGTTGATAGTGAAAAGAAGACAGCTAAGGCTGAACCTGCTGCTAAGAGCCCTGTTAAGAAAGCACCAGCAAAGAAGACTGCTGCTAAGAAGTAGGCTTATGCACTGATATGCAAAAGCTGATTTGTACTATACTGGCCATCTGTTGTTCCCTTATCCTAAGGGCGCAGCAGGTGGTCAATGGTATGGTATCAGATGGAGAAAAGCCGTTGGCGGGTGTTGCTGTTAATGAAATCGATACTAATGGACGTATCCTTTCTAGTACAGTGACAAATGACGCCGGTTTGTATAATCTTATCGTAAAGCATCGTAATGGTGCACTTCGGTTAAACCTTAAAGGATATGTGCCTCATGTTGAGCGAATGATAGGACGCAAGAAGATAGACATCGTACTGACAAAGGGAAATTCTCTTGTCGAAGAGGATATTTTGTATTCGAAGCATAAGGTAGAGGAGAGTTATAAATTACTCTACGGACATAATGGAGCTCGAAATATATCCCAGCTTATTAGTATCGAAATGCTTAACGATACGCTTTTTGCCCTTATTGTCCCCATACAAAGCACCAATCTCTCTGCTTCGTATCCTGCCGGTCGCATGCTGATGTTTGTGGATGCCCTCGATAATCCATTCTTGATTGCACGTAATGCAGTAGAGGTATATTCGATATCGGGTTCTCCTGAAGACTTGGGAGAGACGGTAATCGCCCGCTATTATACAGGTAGTGATTACACACCAGGACAGTTCTCTGCCTCCACGCCAATATTCCAGTATCCACGATTCATTTTCAGTATTCGTGAGTTAGAAGAACTCTTAACACACGAGGCAGAGATTTATCGTGTGCTCATTGATACGGCCGAAGGCGATAATTATTGGATTCTGTATCCGTACAACAACTTTGGCCGGGAGATACAAAAACGTATGGCAAAATTACGTAAGTAAATATTTCCTGTTTACTTTATAACTATTTTCTTTCCTTTATAAACATAGAGACTACGCTGCATAGCTGATGTGGGAGTCCCAGCAATTTTTCGTCCTGAGAGGTCATAAACGCCTTCGGCTTGTGTATTATCCTTGCATAATATGTTTTCGACGTCTGTAGGGATATAGTGGGTTGGGCGCAACTGTTAGACTCGAACCCAGTCAAATAACGTTTCGTAGGTGAAGTTCGGATCATGTTTCACCGCCCATGAGGTAACATTTTCGTCTGAGGTTGATTTGGGATTGTTCGTATTCTTCAGGTTATATGACCAGTTGCTATGTATGGTGTGCCAAGCCCTTTCCTTATTATCAATAGATTCAAAGATGTCAATCTCTCCGCATGTGGGCCAACCGCTGGTCCGATCTTCTGACATCATCCAGAAAGCCGGCCAGTAAATGGGGTAGTCCTCGCCTATGGCAAACATCGGGAAAAGGCAAAGCAGAAAAAGGGACAATTGTTTTTTCATGATTCTTTGAAAAGGAAAAGCCCCCTGTGACTCCGAAAAATCACAGGAGGCTTGGTTTGAAGGTTAATTTCTTATGCTTACTTGTGGTTCAGTGCGAGATCCACATTTACAGCGCATGCTACAGAGCATCCTACCATGGGGTTGTTACCAATACCCAGGAAGCCCATCATTTCAACATGAGCGGGCACTGAACTTGAACCTGCGAACTGAGCGTCGCTGTGCATGCGACCCAGGGTGTCGGTCATACCATAGCTGGCAGGGCCTGCAGCCATGTTGTCGGGATGCAACGTACGGCCTGTACCACCACCAGATGCTACGCTGAAGTAGGGTTTACCTGCACGGATGCGCTCTTTCTTGTACGTTCCTGCAACGGGGTGCTGGAAGCGGGTGGGGTTGGTTGAGTTACCAGTGATGCTGACGTCAACGTCCTCCTTCCACAGGATAGCAACACCTTCGCGTACGTCATCTGCACCATAGCAGTTCACGGCAGCGCGGGGACCCTTAGAGTATGCAATGCGCTTAACCTCCTTGAGCTCGCCTGTGAAATAGTCGAACTGAGTCTGTACATATGTGAAGCCATTGATGCGGCTAATAATCATGGCAGCGTCCTTGCCCAGTCCGTTCAGGATGCAGCGCAGGGGCTTGTCAGCTGGTCTCGACTTGTTGGCCATCTGTGCAATTTTGATAGCACCTTCAGCAGCAGCGAAGCTCTCGTGCCCGGCCAGGAATGCGAAGCACTTGGTTTCGGGAGTGAGCAGACGAGCTGCCAGTTCTCCGTGGCCAATGCCCACCTTGCGGTCGTCGGCAACAGAACCGGGAATGCAGAATGCTTGCAGTCCTTCGCCGATGTAGTTAGCGGCTTCTACGGCATCCTTGGCTTTTTCCTTCAGCGCGATGGCTGTACCTACAACGTAGGCCCACTTGGCATTCTCGAAGCAAATCATTTGGGTCTCCTCACAGGTCTTGTAGGGATCCAGTCCAGCGGCTTCGCAAATTTGGTTTGCCTCCTCAATGGAAGCAATGCCGTGCTTATTTAGACAAGCAAGAATCTGCTTGATGCGACGGTCTTGGCTCTCGAATTTTACTTCTCTAATCATAGCAGTTCCTCCTTTAGTCTTTACGTGGGTCAATACTCTTCACGGCACCGTCTTCTGGCTTTGTGCGTCCATAGGTACCAGTTACACTCTTCAGGGCCTCGTCGGCAGGAACGCCCTTCTTGATTGCGTCCATGAACTTGCCCATGTGCACAAACTCATAGCCACAAACCTGGTCGTCCTCGTCGAGGAACATCTTGGTGATGTATCCCTCGGTCAGCTGCAGGTAGCGGGTGCCCTTAACCTTGGTGCCATAGAGGGTTCCGGTCTGCGAGATAAGGCCCTTACCCAAATCTTCCAGGCCGGCGCCAATCATCAGGCCGCCTTCGGAGAATGCACTCTGTGTGCGACCATATACAATCTGCAAGAACAACTCACGCATGGCCGTGTTGATGGCATCGCATACGAGGTCGGTGTTCAGGGCCTCGAGCAGAGTCTTGCCAGGCAGGATTTCGCTGGCCATGGCTGCAGAGTGAGTCATACCCGAGCAACCGATGGTTTCAACGAGAGCTTCCTCGATGATGCCTTCCTTGACGTTCAGCGTCAGCTTGCAGGCCCCCTGCTGAGGTGCACACCAGCCGATACCGTGGGTCAGGCCTGAAATGTCCTTGATTTCCTTTGCTTGTACCCACTTGCCCTCCTCTGGGATGGGAGCGGGACCATGGTTGGGACCTTTGGCCACACAACACATGTTCTGTACTTCTTTACTGTAAACCATAAAATTACTTATTAATAAGTGAGGATTTATTAATTTATGGCTTCAAAGATACCTAAAAATAGTGACATTGCCTAATGTTTCCTTCCTTTTTTTGATTTCTTGCAAAAAAAGAACACGAAGCCGAAGCCCCGTGTTCTGTGTATTTTGCTTATGTGTTCTCCCTTAGTCTATGGGGTAATCCATATATTTGAAGCGTCGGATGCTCTTCTTGGGCGTTTTTTCAAATTCTTCGTCCATGATGCGTATGCCAGACAGCGTACAGTAGGCGGGTATGATGAGATTCAGCTCCTTGCGATTCTGCTCCATGATGGCTTCGAGGTCAGCTCTGCTCAACCCCAGTTCTTTCACCTTGTCGGGGTCAGGATATACGAGTCCATAGAACTTTTCGCCCTTCTGAATCACAACGCATTCGCTCACGAATGGTAATCCGACGAGTTTGTCTTCGATTTCTTCAGGATAGACGTTCTGTCCGTTTGCTCCCAGCAGCATGTTCTTTGAGCGTCCTTTGATGAAGACATTTCCTTCGGCATCCATAATACCAAGGTCCCCCGTGTGGTACCATCCGTCCTTTAGGGTTTCGGCTGTTGCGCTTTCGTTCTTGTAATAACCCAACATTACGTTCATGCCGCGAGCAAGGATTTCACCTGGCACGTTTTCGGGGTCCACGCTGTTAATTTTCAACTCCATGCGTGGGGCGGGACGTCCGCAGCTGCCCTTGGCAAAGGTCTTGTAGTCGCTGTAAGCCAGGATGGGGGAGCACTCTGTAGCACCATATCCAACGGTGTAGTGGAACCCAATGTCGTGCAGTACATCCTCAACTTCCTTGTTCAGGGCCGAGCCGCCGATTATCACCTCATAGAAGTTGCCTCCCAGAGCATTGGTGAGTCCCTCGCAAATCTTTTTGCGGATACGGTCGCCGATGACGGGTGTCATCATGAGCAGGCGCACCTTGGGGTCCTGCAATTTGGGCAGTACCGCCTTGCGAACTACCTTCTCTATAATAAGAGGTACTACGATGACGACGCAGGGCTTAATTTCGGCCAGTGCCTTCAGTAGCACTGTCGGGCTGGCCAGCTTGGTGAGGAAATGTATGTGTATACCTTTCGTGAAAGCATAGAGGAAATCGTAGGCCATTCCGTAGGTGTGGGCCAACGGGAGCATTGCTAGCATGTTTTGTCCGTGAACAATAACGTTGCCTAAAACCTCTTCGGCAAATTGGCGGTTGCTCCATAGTGCACGATAGGGTATCATGACTCCTTTGGAATTGCCAGTCGAGCCGCTGGTGTAGTTGATGATTGCCATCTCCTCGGGCTGGTCTTGGTGGTAGGGCTTGATGTGGTGCTTGCGGAAGTTCATGGGGAACTTCTCGCCAAACAGGCGGTTGAGGTTTTCGCGAGCAAAGGTCAGTTGCTCGCTGCGTGATACAAAGAGATGATAGTCGATGATGCTGAGAATGCCCTCAAGGTGTGGCATCAGCTTTTCGTCGAGGTTCTCGTATATTTTGTCTTCCACGAAGAGAAGTTTCGCATCACTGTGGTTTACGATGTCGTGGATAGACTGGGGGTGGAACTCGTGGAGAACGGGGACTGCAACTGCGCCATAAGTGATGATGGCATAGAAAGCTGCTCCCCAGCGGCTTTGGTTCTTTCCACACAGGGCCACCTTGTCACCAGGCTTTACGCCGCTGTGTTCAAACAGGATGTGCAGTTTTTCGATGATTCTTGCAACGTCCTTGTATTGCAGCGTTGAAACGCCATAGTCCGACATCGAGTCGCAATCCCAGCATTGTTGAATTGCATCGAATATAAGTTGGTTAAAACTACCAGGAGTTTGGTTTTGTGTTTCCATATGCTATTTTGCTCGTTTTTGTTAAAACTGTGCAAAGGTAACATAAAAACCGCACACCTGCAAAACTTTTGTGCAATTTTATCTCTCCTGCCAATCTATTTTTTATGAGAGCTCGTGGAAAAACGCAGGATTGCAAGTAACGTGAGGGCCGACGATAGCATGAGCGACAGGCTGTAGTCGAGTCCCATGATGGTTGGGGAGACGAACAGGAAGTCGGTAACTACCATCGTCATAAATATGGCTGGGATGAGCGTCAGCCAGAAGCATTTTTTCTCCTGCCGCAGATAAACGGTGCACATCCACAGCGTGATGGCTGCCATTACCTGTGTTCCCCAGGCTACGTATTGCCACACGGTGCCGAAGCCCGATGGGTTACCTATTTGCCAGGCAAGCAGGGCGATGCCGACAGCAAATACAGGGAGCGATAGTAGCAGACGGCTGTGCATACTATTTTGCTTGAGACCGAATGCTTCGGAGAGGATGAGTCGTGCGGTGCGGAACGAAGAGCCGCCCGTTGTAATAGGAGCTGCCACAATGCCCAACAAGGCCAGCACGCTGCCGAAGGTGCCTAACCATGAAGCGCACACGATGTTGACCACCGTTGGGGCATCAAAGAACTGTATGAGTGACAGGGCTGACTGCCCCTCGAATTTGGCCACAACTTCGGGCGGGCACACTTCGCGCCAACCTTCGTAAAAGAAAAAATAGCTGCTGATGGTTGCCCACACCAGTGCTACGACGCCCTCGGTTATCATGGCTCCATAGAAGACGGGCCGTCCCTGGTGCTCCGACTTCATGCAGCGGGCCATCATGGGCGATTGGGTGGCATGGAATCCGCTCACAGCTCCGCAGGCTATTGTGACAAATAATGCGGGGAACAAGGGTTGCTTGAGCCCCAACTTGGCAATTCCCCAGTTGCCAAGTCCGACCCACACCTCGGGGAGCGCGGGGTGCTTGATGCAGAGAACCACGCCAAGGGCTACAACCATGAAGAGCATGGAAATGGCGAATAAGGGATAGACACGTCCAATGACTTTATCAATGGGCATCATTGTTGTGGCAATGTAGTAGGCAAAAATGATGAACACCCACATCATCCTGTCGCCCCAGATGCCACTGAGGATGATGGCCGGGCAGTAGACAAAGAAGGCACCCACGAGCACCATCATCATCATGGTGAATACAATCAGGAACTTGCGGGCTGTGGGGCCCAGATAGCGGCCCGTCAGTTCGGCCAGTCCCTCTCCGTCGTTGCGCAGGGAGAGCATGCCGCTAATGTAGTCGTGGACCGCACCGCCAAAGATGCATCCAAAGACAATCCACAGGTATGCCGCAGGACCGAACCACATGCCCATGATGGCTCCGAAGATGGGTCCTGTGCCAGCAATGTTGAGGAATTGTATCATGAAGATACGCCAGCCGGGCAACACGATGTAGTCGATGCCGTCGGTCTTGCGTAATGCAGGCGTCGGGCGGTCGTCGGGACCAAACACACGTTCCACCACACGGCCATATAACATGTAGCCCACCACAAGGGCAGCCAAACTAATTAGGAATGTAATCATCTTTTTACCTTAGTTGCGATTCTGCTGCAAAGTTACTAATTTTTCACAAAAACGTGCAGAATGTGCTACTTTTTTATAGTTCATCCCAACGAAAAGAATATGATTCTAACAACTTTGCGGGTATTTGTATTTCTGTAGCGGTTTTGCGCCAGTCTTT
>SAMEA3663184__coassemble_40_pt1 | contig 37288 bp, 30 predicted proteins | sample SAMEA3663184__metabat2_low_PE_010 | metagenome-assembled genome bin SAMEA3663184 (sample SAMEA3663184) | pig gut metagenome | biome: pig gut; feature: pig-associated habitat; material: faeces | place: Denmark | collected 2012 | reverse complement strand
ATCTGTACTAAATTTGATTACCTACCCCCAGCATTTTTCCACTGAGCCGTTATTCCTAGGACCCCAGGCTGAAGATGTGGAGCATTCAGTTCCACGCTTCTTTCGTATATGTACCGGACTAAAACGTCAAGAAGAAGATAACGAAAGGAAAAAGCTATGCACAAGACATAAGATACAGATACAACCAACTTTAATACATTAATTAATTTATTAAACGTTATGAAACAACATTTACTTAATTCACTCATCCTGCTATTCGCCCTCATAGCAGGGGGAAATCTGACTGCAAGTGCAGCAGACGAAAGTGTAACCTTCTCTAAGCAGGGTTACACAAATGCTCAGGAAGTTTCATCTTACTCGGGCACCAATTTTTCAATTACCTTTGATAAGGGTACTAATTCCAACACACCGAAATATTACACTTCGGGTGAGGCAATCCGAGTATATGGAGGTGGAACTATGACTGTGTCTTCCACTACTAAATCAATTGCAAAAATCGAACTTACATTTGGTTCAAGTGATGGCTCAAATAAAATTACTGCTAATGTAGGTACATACAATGCTGGTACTTGGACAGGTAAAGCTTCGATTGTGACATTCACAGTTGGCGGAGCTTCTGGCGCACGCAGAATTGCCAGCGTTGCCGTTACTTATTATTCTGCTGTGAAGTCTCCTGTTATCTCGCCTGTTGATGGTACTACCTTTACTGGTACGCAGAGCGTGACTATCACTCAGGCTGACAGCAAACCTGTTTATTACACTACGGATGGCTCTACCCCCACTAAGTCAAGCACACTATATACAGGCGCATTCGATGTGGCTGCCAGCGCTGTGACAGGTAAGGTCACTGTGAAAGCCATTGCCTACGATGGTGAAGAAGCAAGTTCTATCGTTTCGGCTACCTATACTGACACCAGTATTCAGCCCTTGAATGTTGCATTTACCTTCAATAATGCACTTTTTGGCACGTCTTATTCAGGATTAGTAAATAAGGCAACTATTGAGGCTGCAGGTGGTAATGTTACTGGTACTGTAAATAATGTTCAGGTAGAATACGCGTTGGGTACAGGTAGTAATTTTTATCTTAAAGATAGTGAAATACATGTTTATTCAGGAAACACCCTGACATTCACAGCACCTACTGGATATAACATTACGAAAATAGTCTTTACAGGTGGAACGCTTCAATATAATGGTTCGGCTCTTTCAAATAAAACATGGGAAGGCGAGGAAAATAGTGTGGTATTCACTGCAACTTCCTCAACAACCGTTACTACAGCAACTGTTACCCTTGATCGTGCTCTGCCCTTAGTTGCTACTTTGGGCGACCTAAACGTCACTGCTCTTGAGAAGGACGCTACTGGCACATTCTCTACTACTGTTGCTCCTGCAACAGGTCTCTCTGCTTCTGACTACACCCTCGGTTGGGCTGCTACTCCCGCAGGACTGACTGTTGCTGACAACGGTGCTTATACTGCTGAATCAAGAGGAACATATACCGTTACTGCTACGGCTACTTCTACTAATCCCGGTTATAAGAATGCTTCTAAGGAATATACAGTCACTGTCTCTGCTCCCGTAGAGGTGACTGCCTCTGATGTGGAAATGACTTACGGCAATGCTGTCGAGGCTATTGGCGCAAAAGCCTCTGCTGGCTATGAAGGCACACTGAGTTACACGAGTGCTAACACCGCAGTTGCTACTGTTGATGCAAGCGGAAACGTAACTGCTGTGGCTGTTGGAACCACAACTATCACTATAACAAGTGCTGCCGATGTGGAGAATCTTTATCTGGCAGGCGACCCTGTTGTTGTCAATGTAACTGTGAAAGCTCCTGCAGGAAAAACAACAATGACAGCAGAGGAATACTACCTATATTATGAAAAGATAACCGGCAATGATACCAATTTCCCAACAGGATGGACTGGTGATGGCGTGGTTTGGAATGTACATAATACTTATGGCGCTCAGACTGGAACATCTACATCAGGCATTGGCACTTCTGGAGAAACTTATGACCTTGTAACTTGTGATTACGATTTGTCGGGTTATACAGGTTGGGTTCTTGATTTCGATCATACTGGTAAGACTTTCTCTAATCCTTCAAATGCATGTAAGGTGTTTATTCAAGAAGGTACAAACACTCCTGTACAGTTGAATATTGAGTATTTCGGTGGTAGTGACTTTATTTGGAAAGAGGTTCGTGATATAGACATAGATGCTTATCAAGATAAAATTGTTCACTTCATCTTCCGCTACACTCCAACATCAGGAAATGATGGCAAATGGCAAGTGAGGAATTTTGGTGTTTATGGTGAGTATAAGAAAATCACTGCTACCCTCAACACCAACGGCTACGCCACCATCTGCTCGGAGTATCCTCTTAACTTCAGCGAGGCGGCTGACTATAGCGCTTGGCAGGTGACACGTATCAGTGGAGATGAGATAATTTTCGAACAGATTACAGGAGACGTGAAGGGCGGCACCGGACTGCTGCTGATGGGTACACCTAGTGCTACTGTTACGCTCAAGAGCGTCGACAGCTCAAACGACCTCAGCGGCAATAAACTTGAGGGAACACTGGCTCCCACATACGTGGCCGCAGGCGAGTACTATGGCCTTAAGGGCAAAGAGTTCGTAAAGGTAAACGCTGGTACAGTTCCTGCTGGCAAGGCCCTGCTGCCTGCTACCGAAGTTGGCAAAGTGAAGGCTCTAAGCTTCAGGTTCGATGGTGCTGATGGCATCAGTGAGATAATGAGTAATGGAGAAAATGAGAAAATGAGTGCCATCTACGACCTGAGCGGCCGCCGCGTGGTGAAGCCCACAAAGGGTCTGTACATCGTGAATGGCAAAAAGGTTGTGAAATAAACTATATAGGAGGAACAAACGATGAAAAAGACATATATTAGTCCTGCAAGCAAAGTAGTAAAAGTTGGTGTCGCCCAGATAATGGCTGCATCGCCCGGCGTGACGATGAATTCGGGTGGTAGCGTGAATGCCAATGACGTCGATGTCCACGAGGACAATGGCTGGGATATCTGGGACAATGAGGATGCCAGCGAAGAGTAATGATTGAGATATGTCGGCCCCAGGGCCGGCAGCAGCGCACACGTCTCATACGTGTGTTGAAAGTAATTTTTGTTTCTTGGAAGCCGCAGTCCGCGAGGATAGCGGCTTCTTCCTTTCCCAAAATCTAAGGCTTACGCCATAATTCCCCGCATTTCACTCCCGATTCCCGAATTTCTTCGTATCTTTGCACGGTAAGGAACAATCTTGTATACAAATCAAAAGCGGACATCGCATGGCAAACAGAGATTACGTGCAGACCAACAGAAGTTGGCTGGAGGCTAAGGTAAAAACAGGAGGGGGTGATGCCGCTCTCCAAGGGTGTTTATTATAAGGTGTTGGCCGAGGGCAACAAGGACAGCGCAAAGCCCACACCGAGCAGCATCATCACAGCACACTATTCGGGCCGCACCATCAACGGTAAGGTGTTCGACAGCAGCCGTGGCGGAGCACCGCTGGCCTGCCGCCTGCGCGACCTCATCGAAGGCTGGATAATCGCCCTGCAGGAGATGCACATCGGCGACAAGTGGGAAATCTACATCCCCGCCGACATGGGCTACGACCGTTTCTCACAGCCCGGCATCCCCGGCGGCTCCACCCTCATCTTCGAAATCGAACTTATTGGCATTGCCTGACAACGGATTAACATGAATTGGATTGCAGAAAAACAGAAGGACTATGATACTTCAATTGTGTGTTCTCCTTGGCTGACAAAAAGGCCATCTCAGAAAGGCTCAAGGAGAATTCCTCTTCGGTATAAGGCATCGTGTGATGTTTGCTACGCTTCAGGCGCAGGTAATACTCCTCGTCGTTGGCGAAGTCATCATGGTCGTACTTTCGCTCAAATTCACGATAGATAGCGCGCCCACGATAAAAGTCCCTACGTTTTATTCCTGCCAGTTCGTTATAGTTTAGCAATCCTCCTACCTCTTACCTCCTACCTCCTACCTCTAAATCACCAAATCACCAAATCACTAAATCACCAAATCACCAACACACCCAATCCCTTAAAACGGGAACCAGACAAAGGCAGCGGCGTCCCAGAGAGCGTGGGAAACGACGATGGCCGCCAGGTGTTGGGGCCACAAGCGATAAAGCAATCCCCAGCATAGACCGCAGGCAAGGGCCGCCATCGTGAGCATGAAGTTCAGGGAGGGCAGATGGACAAGCGTGTAGACAGCCGTTGTGGCGAGGAAGCCCAAGTCGCCCCCCCAGTGGCGGGAGAGCGTCGACTGGACGTAGGCACGCCAGAAAAGTTCCTCGGCAGGTCCGATAAGCAGCAGGAGCAGGAGGGCAATAACAAAGGGCGGCGTATCAGACTTCATGCCGTAGATAAGGTCGACCTGTGGCCGGGCAAAGTCGAACATGAAGCTGGAGAGTTTATCACCCACCCAGAAGACACCCCACAGCACAACGGCAATCGCCACGCCGAGAGCCAGCGAGGCAAACGCCTGGCGCAGACTGCGAGGGAAGAACTCTGGCCCGACCGCCGCATCGCGACGACCGCCCCAGGCAAGCGAAAGCAAGACGCAGGCGCTGCCAGACATAGCCCACCAGAAGTTGAGGTGAGGCGCAGTAGGCGGCGCAAACATCACAAACCACAGCGCGGCGGCCACAAGAAGGGAGAAAAGGAGCCGTTTCATAGAGCCAACGAGAGGAACATACCAGCAATAAGCAACAGGCTAAAGGCGAGTTGCAGTTTGGCTGTGGCCTCGTCGAGGCGTACCATGGGCTTGATGCCCTCACTGCGGCAAAGGAGCATCTGGCGTACGTTGCCCACAGCCAGAGGCAGCGACAGCAGTGCAGTGAGTGCAGGCCAAGCCAGCCAGCCGCCCAGGACAAGCCCCAAGAGCCACAAGTAGGGCACGAGGAGTTCGACAACATAAAACCAAATGGCAACGGAACGGCCCGTAAGCATGGAGAAGGTGTGGATATGAGCACGTGCGTCGGTCTCAATGTCACGTGTGTTATTGGCATGAAGGATGGCGACCGTGATAAGTCCCACAGGGACGGCCAGCCATAGCACTTGAGGCACTACAGTACCGCCCACGATAAACGTGGTGCCGAGCATGGGCAGCACGGCGTAGCACAGGAGAATGACGACATCGCCCAGTGCGTGGTACTTCAGGGGCGGATAGAGCAGCGACAGGGCGATGCCCGCAATGCCGAACAGGAGCAGCGTGAGTCCCGTGAGCCAAACCATCACAAGGCCCATGGCGACGGCAGCCACCTGGAGAGACACAGAGAGCCACCACACCTGCTTCGGCGTGAACTGTCCGCTGGTGAGAATCTTCACGCCAAAGGTGTCCTCACGGTCAACCCCACGGCGAAAGTCGTGATAGTCGCTCCATACATTACCGCCAGCGTGAACCAGCACGATATTCACCACAGCCGCAAGGGCCAGCCACCAGTTGACACTGTGACCCGAGACAAACATCCATACACTGCTCACCATCACCGGCATCACCGAGGCCGGGAAGCTCCAAGGGCGGGTGGCAATCACCCAATCCGCAAAAGTAAGTTTCTTCATATTTATATCGTGAAAGTTTTCAGTTTGCAAAAGTACAAAAAAAGTTGTATCTTTGCAAGCAAACAACCCACGCCCCACACACATGCACGACAACGACCCGATCCTGCACCCGCTGCCGCCCGAGGCCGAAGGCACATCGTCCCCAAGGCAGATGACTTTCCCCTTCTGCTATGAGCCCCACCCGCTGGTGAGACTGGCCGCGCGAGAGCTCACCGCCGAACTCAGCCGCCACCCCGACTGGCAGCTCGAAGCAGGCGAGGGCAAGATGATGGGCGTACTGGTCGTAGAGGGCGGAGGATTCCTGGCAGCCTTCTCAGGCACGCTATGCGGAAGGAGCACACTACCCTACTTTGTGCCGCCCGTCTTCGACCTCCACGGCACATACTTCGAGCAAGAAGAGGCGCGCATCGCAGCCCTTCCGCCCACCGAGGAGCGCACCCACCGCAGTCAGGTCCTGCAGCAATGGCTCTTCCGCCAGTTTTCCTTCCACAACGCTCGCGGAGAGGAACGCCCGCTGCTCGACATTTTCGCACCACACGTTCCGCCTGCCGGAGCTGGCGAATGTTGCGCTCCCAAACTGCTCGAATACGCCTATCGCCACGGTCTCAGGCCCCTCTGCATGGGCGAGTTTTGGGTGGGGCGCGCGCCACGAGGAGAGGTGCGCCGCGAGGGTCACTTCTACCCTGCCTGCCAGCACAAGTGCAAGCCCATACTGGAATGGATGATGCAGGGGCTCGACGTGGAGCAGAACCCGCTGAGCCGCAATTACGAGGACCTCATCTGTCAATTGCGCATTGTGTATGAGGAAAAAGAATTTGTAGTCGTCGACAAACCCTCGGGCCTGCTCTCCGTCCCGGGCAAGGAGCCGCTGCCCAGCCTACAGGACATCATGCGCCAACGCTACCCCGAAGCCCAAGGACCGATGATTGTCCATCGCCTGGATATGGAGACTAGCGGACTGATGGTGGTAGCTTTAAACGAAGATGCCTACCACGCCCTGCAGCAACAATTCATCACCCACACCGTGAGGAAGCGTTACACGGCCCTATTGGAGCGCCCTATGGAGCCAGGCAGTAAGGGAACCATCGACCTGCTCATCTGCCCTAACCCCTATGACCGCCCGCGCCAAATCGTTAACCAGGAACACGGGCGGCGAAGCATCACACACTACGAAGTGACAGGAAACACACCTGACGGCCACGCACGCATACGCCTATGGCCAGACACAGGGCGCACCCACCAGCTGCGGCTCCACATGGCAGCACCAGAGGGACTGGGAAACCCCATCGTGGGCGACCGTCTGTATGGCACGGCCGCTCAGCGTCTGATGCTCGTGGCCGACCGCCTGGAGTTCCTCCACCCCGTGAGCCACAAGACACTGAGATTCGAAATCGAAAGCTAAGAGAGAAAGTGTGCGAGAGGGTTACTTGCGCATGTAAAAATCAAGCACTCCGCCGGCAATGATTTCCTTGTAGTCGACCCACCAGCGCGACAGGCGCTTACCATTGAGCCGCACCTCGCGCACGTAAATCGCCTCTGGACTTCCTCCGTGGGTGCGCACAGTAAACGTCTTCCCATCACCGACCTGCAACACGGCCTCCTCGACCAACGGACTGCCCAGCTGGTAGCGGCCGCCGCAGGGTTCTACCTGATAGAGCCCAAGGGCCGACAGAATATACCAAGCCGACATCTGACCCACATCCTCGTTGCCGCAAAGGCCTGCAGGCGCATCGCTGTAGAGTTCACTCATCACCTGGCGCACGCGTTGCTGCGTCTTCCAGGGTTGTCCCACGTAGTTATAAAGGTAGAGCACGTGGTGGCTGGGCTCATTGCCGTGGGCATACTGCCCGATAAGTCCTGTGATGTCGGGGTTGGCATCCTTGCCCAAATCGCCGTCGGCCAGGAACAGGCTGTCGAGCCGCGCAATGAAGGCCTCGCGCGAGGGGAAACAGCTCACGAGCCCCATCACGTCGTGGGGCACGAGCCACGTGTACTGCCAGGGGTTACCCTCCGTGTAGTCACGCGTCTGATAGCAAGGGTTAAAGTTAGGTTCGTCGCGAAAACGTCCGTCCGTGCTCAGGGCGCGCATGCACTGACGCTGGGGGTCGAACATGCGGCGATAGCCCTGACTGCGACGATAGAAGTAGGCGCTGTCGGACGTCTCGCCCACGAGGCCAGCCACCTGGGCCGCACTCCAGTCGGCAAGGAAATACTCAAGGCTCTTGGCCACAGCCTCGCCGTCACCCGTATCCCACGTGACCCAACCGTACTGTTTCATGCGGTTGAGCGAACGATTGTCGCGCATCAGGCTCGTCTTCATGGCCTCGAAGGCTTCCTTGTAGTCAATGCCCTCGACACCCTTCAGGACCATGTCGGCCAACACAGGCACGGCGGGGCATCCCACCATGCAATAGGTCTCGTTGGACATCAGGTGCCACACGGGCAGTTCACCCTGTTCGCGGTAGATGGCCATCATCGACTGGGCATAGTCCGACAGGCGGTCGCGCATGATGAGCGTGGCCAGCGGATGGGCTGCGCGATAGGTGTCCCAGAGGCTCCATGTCGTGTAGTTGCAGAACGAAGCCCCGTGTCTCACACGTCCGTCGCTGCCCATGTAGTCGCCATTGACGTCGCACCACACCACGGGCGCATAGAGGAAATGGTACATCGAAGTGTAGAACGTACGTCTTTCGCTGTCGGATCGGAAAGTAGCCTTGACGCGACCCAGTTCCCCGTCCCACGCCTGAAGCGCCTGTTCGCGCACGGCGTTGAAATCCCAGTCGGGCATCTCGGTTTTGAGGTTCGTGCGAGCGTTCATCTCGTTGACGGGCGAAAGCGCAACCTTAACCATCACATCGTCACCGGGTCCCACCTCGAAGGTGGCCTGGGCGTAGGGATAGTCGGCCGATGGCGAGAGCCAATTGTGGATGGGGCGCGAAAAATGCATCAAGAAGTAGACCTGCTGACGCGAGGCCCACCCCTTGCTAATGCGAAAGCCCGCAAGCGTGAAGTCGTCAATCTGATAGATGCGCGACTGCTCAAGGCGATCGCCAACGCCGTTGGAGAGGTCGATGACGATGCGCGCATTGTTGGAACCGCGCGGGAAGGTGTAGCGATGGAGTGCCACACGCTTGGTGGCCGTCATTTCGCATAGAATGTGGTCGCGACGGAGGCGAACGGCATAGTATCCTGGCCTCACAAGCTCGTCGTCGTGGCTATACTCCGTGGCCAGTGCCTCGCGACTCATCTCAAGATCTTGTAACGTGGGCATGAGTGCGATGTCGCCCAAGTCGCTGCAGCCTGTGCCGCTGAGGTGCATGTGGCCGAAGCCCACAATCTTTTGTCCGCTATAGTGGTAGCCTGAACACCAATCCCAGCCCGTCTCGAGTTGGGTGGGTCCGACATTCACCATGCCCTGCGGCACATTGGCTCCCACAAAAACATGCCCGTGGTCGCCCGAACCAATCATCGGGTCGACGTAGTCCGTCAGGCGCTGGCTCCAGCCGTCGAGCAAGCCACACGCGAGAGAAAGCAGCAACAATACTATGCGTCTCATGTCATTTCATTTTAAATTCCCAACAAAGTTACAACTTTTAATTTTGAATCTTTAATTTTCAATTTAATTATTGTACCTTTGCCATACACAAAACAAAAAACATGAAACCAAGAGCAACATACATAGCCTTCGACGCCGATGCCGTACAGGACACCGTGAACAGCAACTGGCACACCTTCCGCCAGCTGGAAGAATGGCAAAAAAACCATCCCAACCGTTTCAATTTCGTGAACATGCACGAGATTCACTTCTCGTCGGAACACGACGACCTGCTGGAAACAACAACCAAGAGTCGTTTCCTGAAGCTCATGGCCGAAGCCGACAACCTGCTCGTGGTGGCCAGCCCCGTACTGAACACTGAAAGTCACATCCTGAACTGGCAGATTTCGCGCTGTGTCAACCGTTTCCACCTGCCCGTAATCATTGCATATGCAGGCCTCGAGGAGCTCGACGAAGGCTCCATCGAAAAGTTCTGGACATGGTTGCCCAACAAACCGCGCAAGTACATCGGACTTGACAGTGCACGCATGGCTCACATCCCCCTCACGCGGGACAAGCTGGAGCGAGCACTGGGAACCTTCTCCGTCAGCGAGCAATTCTACCCCTGGAACTCCACAACAATCTTTTAGGAAAATACACACTACAACTATGGACATACTTGAATTCCTTGATAAATCGCCCGTCAACTTTCTGGCCGTCAAGACACTCGCGCAGGAACTGCTGGCCGCTGGATTCAAACAGCTGTGTCCCGGCGATGCAATGCCAGAAGTGAAGCCTGGAGACACCTTTTTCGTGACGAAAAACGACTCCTCGCTCTACGCCTTTCGCATGGGGCGTCAACCGCTGGCCGAAGCTGGTTTGCACATCATCTGCGCCCACTGCGACTCGCCAACCTTCCGCATCAAGCCCAACGGCGAAATCAAGTGCGAGGGCGGACTCGTGAAGCTTAACACAGAAGTCTATGGCGGACCAATTCTCTCCACGTGGATGGACCGACCACTCTCGCTGGCTGGCCGCGTCATGCTGCGCGGCACCGACCCGCTGCACCCCCAAACGAGGCTCCTTCACATCAGCCGCCCGCTGCTCGTCATCCCCAACCTGGCCATACACTTTAACCGACAGGTGAACGACGGCGTGAAGCTGAGCAAACAGAAGGACATGCTCCCCATCATGGGCATCGACGGGAAAGGACTTGAGGGAGGCGCACTCCTGGGCCTCATTGCCGACGAACTGGCAACCGACAAGGCAGACATTCTCGACTTCGACCTCTACCTCTACGACGCCACTCCCGCTTGCACACTGGGCCTCCACCAGGAATTCATCTCGAGCGGCCGGCTCGACGACCTTTCGATGGTGCACGCCGGGCTGAAAGCCCTTCTGTTAGCCGACAAGCAACCCGCCACCACACAGGTGCTGGCCATCTTCGACAACGAAGAGACTGGCAGCCAGACGAAGCAGGGTGCCGGAAGTCCCTTCCTGGCCAACATGCTGCAGCGCATCACACTGGCACAAGGGGGCACGCAGGACGACTACTTCAGGGCCGTGGAGCAGGCCTTCATGGTGAGCGCCGACAACGCCCACGCCTGGCACCCCAACTACAGCGAGAAATACGACCCCACGAACCATCCGCAGATGGGCGGCGGACCTGTCATCAAGATAAATGCTGCGCAGAAGTACGCCACCGACGCATCGTCGGCTGCCACGTTTGCCGAAGTGTGCCGACTGGCGGGCGTTCCCCACCAGTACTTCGTCAACCACAGCGACGTGGCTGGCGGCAGCACGCTGGGCAACATCCTTGCCGGAAGCCTTCCGCTGCACGGAGTCGATATGGGCAACCCCATCTGGGCCATGCACTCGTGCCGAGAGACGGGCTCCGTCGACGACCACAAATACTGCATCCGCGCTTTCACGCAATTCTATAATCTCTAACACACACGTAAAACAAAGCATGTACTTTATCAAGAAAACCTTCGAAATATCGGCCAGCCACCAGCTGAAGCTATCCTACGACAGCAAGTGCACCCAACTGCACGGCCACAACTGGATTGTGACCATCTACTGCAAGGCGCGCGAGTTGAATGCCGACGGAATGGTGGTCGACTTCACACACCTCAAGCAGCTCATCCGCGACCGCTTGGACCACGCTAACCTCAACGAGATTCTTCCCTTCAACCCCACGGCCGAGAACATCGCCCGATGGATTTGCGACCAAATTCCGCAGGCTTACCGCGTAGACGTCGTGGAGAGCCAAAACAACGAGGCTTCGTACGAGAAGGATGAAGATTAACGAGATATTCTGCTCGCTGCAAGGTGAGGGCTACCACACGGGCAAGCCCTGCGTGTTCATTCGCACCAGCGGATGCAACCTGCGTTGCAGTTTCTGCGATACCAAGCACGAAACAGGGCGCGAGATGAGCATCGGGGAAATCGTGGAAAAGGCCTCGAAATACAAACCGCGCCACGCAGTCATCACGGGCGGCGAGCCTTCCTTACAACCCGACCTCGCGACGCTCATCGACGCGCTTCACGAAGCAGAATTCTACGTACAGATTGAGACCAACGGCACGCGACTGCTCCCCGCGGCCATCGACTGGGTCACGTGTTCGCCCAAGGTGCTCGACAAGACCGTCGTGCTGCAACCCCATGAGCTGAAGGTCGTGTTCGAAGGCCAGAACATGCGCCCCTACGAGCAGATGTTTGCCCCGCAGGTGTGGAGCCTGCAGCCCTGCGACATGGGCGATGACGAAGAGAACAGGCGAATCACCACCGCCGCTGTGGGCTTCGTCCTTGAGCATCCCCATTGGCGCCTCAGCCTGCAAACCCACAAGCTCATCGGCATACAATAAGCCACGAAACAACCTGATACGAAACGCCCCGCGGGAATCCACCATAGGAACCGCGGGGCGCTCATCGTTATGCCAACGAGCACGGAGACTCGTCCGTCAACGATTACTTGACGCCAAAGTGGTTGTTGGCTATTTCCTCGTCGCTCACGTGGTAGTTCACGAGGTCGCCGTTGATATACTGGTCGTAGGCAGTCATGTCGATGAGCCCGTGGCCCGAGAGGTTGAAGAGGATGACTTTCTCCTCGCCTGTCTCCTTGCACTTCAGTGCCTCACGGATGGTGGCGGCAATGGCGTGGCTCGATTCGGGGGCGGGGATGATGCCTTCGGTGCGGGCAAAGAGGATGCCTGCCTCGAAAGTCTCGAGCTGGGGAATGTCCACTCCGTGCATCAGGCCGTCCTTGATGAGTTGCGATACAATCATTCCGGCGCCGTGGTAGCGAAGACCGCCTGCGTGGATGTTGGCCGGACGGAAGTCGTGGCCGAGGGTATACATGGGCAGCAGCGGGGTGAGTCCGGCCTCGTCGCCGAAGTCGTACTCAAAGCGTCCGCGAGTGAGCTTGGGGCAGCTATCGGGTTCTGCAGCGATGAACTCCGTCCGTTTCCCGTCGAGGATGTTGTGGCGCATGAAGGGGAAGGCAAGACCGCCAAAGTTCGAGCCGCCGCCGAAGCAGGCAATAACCGTATCGGGGTACTCGCCAGCCTTCTCCATCTGCTTCTCTGCCTCGAGGCCGATAATCGACTGGTGGAGAGCCACGTGGTTGAGCACGGAGCCCAGGGTATACTTACAGTTGGGAGTGGTCATCGCGAGCTCCACGGCCTCGGAGATGGCCGTTCCCAGCGAGCCCATATGCATGGGGTTCTTCGTGATGATGTCCTTGCCGGCACGGGTAGACATCGAGGGAGAGCCCTCAACGGTTGCGCCGAAAGTGCGCATGATGCTCGAGCGGTAGGGCTTCTGCAACATAGAAATCTTCACCTGATAGACGGCTGCCTCGAGGCCAAACACGCGGGCTGCATAGCTGAGCGCAACGCCCCACTGCCCTGCTCCCGTCTCAGTCGTCACGTTCGTGGTGCCTTCCTGCTTGGCATAATAGCACTGCGCAAGGGCAGAATTTACCTTGTGGGAGCCCAGCGGGTTGGTCGACTCATTCTTGAAATAGATGTGGGCAGGAGTGTCGAGGGCCTTCTCTAATTCGTAAGCGCGCACCAGAGGTGTGGAGCGATAGAACTTGTATTTCTCAAGCACGGGCTCAGGGATGTCGATAAAGCGGTCGGTCGTGTTCAGTTCCTGCTTGCAGCACTCCGTCGGGAAGATGTGCGCCAAATCCTCCCACCCAAGGGGTTGACGAGTTTGGGGATTAAGGGGAGGCAGCGGCTTGTTAGGCATATCGGCCTGAATGTTATACCACTGCGTTGGAATCTCGCTCTCGCTCAGGATGAATTTCTTCTGTTTCATACGAGTAATATTAAGGGTTAAGTCTTTTGGTATATTCTCTCTAATGTTAGAATCGGTTGTTCATTAAAAAAGGCCTGTCGCAAGAACGACAAGCCTCTTATTTTCTTTGCCTACTTCTTAGGTACGCGGCCATCTTCTCACGATTGTTTTTAATCCCGAGCCTTGCCACCACCAAAAGCGAGCTATCTTATACATTGTTTAGCGTTTATCTGTTAAATCATCAGCAAAATTAAGCATTTTCTTTCACGCTGCCAAGGAATTACGCAAAAAATTTACAATCTGATACATAAGTTTACGCTCCACGCACGCACGCGAGAATATATAATAGGATAAACGTCGTATCGTATGAGCTGAAACATAGCGTCGCATGGGACAAAACATAGCGTCGCATGGGGCAAAACATAGCGTCGCATGGGGCAAAACGTAGCGTCGCATGGGGCAAAACGTAGCGTCACGTGAGCTAAGAGAACGCTACGCCAGTTCACTGAGTTCAAGCCAGCGCATCTCCTTTTCGTCGAGCTCGGCCTGAAGCAGCGGCAAGCGCTTCGACTTCTCCGTTATCTCCTCGACGGAAATCTCTCCACCAGACAGGGCCCCGACAATGGCGCTCTTCTCGCGCTCGAGAGCCTCGAGGTCGGCCGTGAGTTGCTGGAACTCGCGCTTTTCGTTGAAGGTTAGGCGACGCTTGGCGCTGTCCGCCGCCCTGCTTCCACGCGAGTCCTTCGAGTCCTTTGCGTCCTTTGCCGTGCGGCTGGGCTTTGCGTTCTCCTCCATCGGGCGCAGTCGCTCCCACTCGCGATATTGTGTATAGTTTCCAGGGAAGTCTTTCACGCGGCCGTCGCCTTGGAAGACAAGCAGATGGTCGACGACCTTATCCATGAAATAGCGGTCATGGCTTACAACAATAACGCATCCACTGAAGTCTTGGAGGTACTCCTCAAGAATCTGCAGCGTGAGGATGTCGAGGTCGTTCGTCGGCTCGTCAAGCACCAAGAAGTTGGGGTTCTTCATGAGCACCTGGCACAGGTAGAGCCGCCGCTGCTCGCCGCCCGAGAGTTTGTAGATATAGTTTTGTTGCTGTTCAGGCGTGAACATGAAATGCTGGAGGAACTGCATGGCCGTAAGATGACGCCCGCCTCCCAAGTCGATATATTCTGCCTCACGACGAATGGCGTCGATGACCTTCATCTGCTGGTCGAAGTGCATACCCTCCTGCGAATAGTAGCCGAAGCGCACTGTATCGCCCACGACAAACCGTCCATTGTCGGGTGCAACAAGGCCTAGGAGCATCTTCACGAAGGTAGTCTTGCCCGTGCCGTTGGCCCCGACGACACCCATCTTCTCGAAGCGCGAGAAGTTATAGTAGAAGTCGCGCAGGATGACCTTCTCCCCACCGTCGGCCATAGGGAAACTCTTGCTGACGTATTCCGATTCGAAGATCTTCGAGCCGATGTATGCCGACTTTGCCTGTAGCCGAATACGTTTCTCTTCCATACGTTGCTTGGCAACCTTCTCCAACTCGTAGAAGGCCTCCTCGCGATAGCGGGCCTTATGTCCGCGCGCCTGAGGCATGCGACGCATCCAGTCGAGCTCCGTGCGATAGAGGTTCTGCGCCCTGCTTATCTGCGACTCCATAGCGGCAATGCGCTCCTGGCGTTTCTCGAGGTAATACTGATAATTGCCTCTGTAGGCATAGAGCGACTGGTTGTCGAGCTCGAGAATGAGGCCGCACACGCGATCAAGGAAATAGCGGTCGTGGGTAACCATGAGGAGCGTCATCGACGAGCGTGAAAGGTAATTCTCGAGCCATTCAATCATCTCCAAGTCGAGGTGGTTCGTGGGCTCGTCAAGAATGAGGAAATCTGGCTCAAGCGTAAGCACGTTGGCCAGGGATACGCGCTTCAGCTGTCCTCCTGAGAGTTGCGAAAGCGGCTGCTCCAAGTCGTCGATTCGAAGTTTAGTAAGAATGCGGGCCGACTTCACTTCCACCTGCTGTTGCTCCTCCTCATCCATCTCCGAAAGGCGCAGGTGCCAATGGGCCGCCTCCCTGACGGTCATCTCCATCGGATAACGGGGCTGCTGCTCGAGATAGCCGATGCGTATGCCATTGCGGAAGACGACGGTTCCCTCGTCGGCAGAATCCCTCCCCGCCAAGATATTCAGCAAAGTCGTCTTACCCGTACCGTTCTGCGCAATCAGTCCAACGTGTTGCCCCTCAGCAATTCCAAAGGACACATCGGAAAACAAAACACGGTCGCCAACGCTGCGGGTCAAACCATTTACCTGAAGAAAAGAATTCACCTGAGCCATCGAATGCATAATTTACTCACAAAGGTACAAAAAAATAAACATTATTTTTATGTTTTAATTTATTTTCGTACCTTTGCCCCAACAAATGCGGCACATCCGAATCGCATTACTCCCCAGAATCATTTCTATTTTACATTTTATATTTAGCATACATGCACACAAAGAGTGAACTTGAAAGCATGACTCCCGAGCAACTCGTGGAGCTTGGTATGAGTATTGGTGCCCAGATGTCGAACGACAAGATGGAACTCATATATAACATCATAGACAAAGAGGCAACGATGCCCGAAACCGCAACTGCAGAGAAGCCCAAGCGCGGCCGCCCCAAGAAGGCCACGAAGGAAAAGACCCAGCCAGAGGCTGCCGCCCCTGCTGCCACCTCGCCCGCCGCTGAAGCAGAGGCTGGAGAGAAGGCCGAGAAGGCAGAAACAGCCGAAGCCCCAAAAGCAAAACGCGGCCGCACGAAGAAGGCTGCCAAGGAAAGCGAAGAAACAACAAAGGACGAAACAACGAAGGATGAAGAAAAGGCGAAAGAGTCCCAAACCACAAAACGGAAGACCGCTGCACAAAAAAAGGCAGAGAAGCAAACTGACAACAGTGAGCCTGCGGCTAAGGAAGAAAGTAGCAAAGCCCCAACAACCGACGAATTCTTCAAGCGCGACGAGCCCGACTTCATTATCCTAAAAGGCCTCAAGGAAGAAAACGGAGAACCAACAGCCGAGGAGCCCAAGGCCAACGACACAAAGCACACACAGGACCAACACCCTGCACCAGATGCCGAAAAAGGAAAAGCGCAAGCCACGAAGCAGCGCTACGACTTCGGCGAAAAGCTCATGGGAGAAGGCGTGCTGGAAATCATGCCAGAAGGTTTTGGTTTCCTGCGCTCAAGCGACTACAACTATCTGGCCTCGCCCGATGACATCTACGTCAGCCAGCAAATTATCAAGAACCTGGGACTCAAAACGGGCGATGTCGTTGAAGGCCCCGTCCGCCCGCCTCGCGAGGGAGAAAAATACTTCCCGCTCATTCGTGTAATAAGCATCAACAGCTGCGACCCCAGCATCGCCCGCGACCGCAGCCCTTTCGAGCACCTGACGCCACTCTTCCCCGACGAGAAATTCACACTATGCACAGGAAAGAACGACAGTCTTTCGTCACGCGTTGTCGACCTCTTTGCCCCCATCGGCAAGGGCCAGCGCGCACTCATCGTAGCGCAGCCAAAGACGGGTAAAACACTCTTGATGAAGGATATCGCCAACAGCATTGCACGCAACCACCCTGAAGCCTATCTGATGATGCTGCTCATTGACGAACGCCCCGAGGAGGTCACCGATATGGCGAGAACGGTGAATGCTGAAGTCATCGCATCAACCTTCGACGAACCCGCAGAGCGCCATGTAAAAATTGCAGGAATCGTATTGGAGAAAGCAAAGCGCATGGTGGAATGCGGCCACGATGTCGTAATCTTCCTCGACTCAATCACGCGTCTGGCACGCGCCTACAACACCGTCACGCCAGCAAGCGGCAAGGTGCTCACCGGCGGTGTAGACGCCAACGCCATGCACAAGCCCAAACGCTTCTTTGGCGCAGCACGAAACATTGAAGGCGGCGGCTCACTCACCATCATCGCAACGGCCCTCACAGATACTGGCTCCAAGATGGACGAAGTTATCTTCGAGGAATTCAAGGGAACGGGCAACATGGAGCTGCAACTCGACCGCACACTGGCCAACAAGCGCATATTCCCCGCCGTCAACATCGTGGCATCAAGCACCCGACGCGACGACCTGCTGCACGACAAGATGACGCTCGACCGCATGTGGATACTTCGCAAATTCCTTGCCGACATGAATCCAATTGAAGCAATGAATGAGCTGAAGTCGCGCATGGAAAGCACTGCGAGCAACGAAGAATTTCTCATAAGCATGAATTCATAACCAAGATAACAGCACGTTATGAAAAACATTATTCCGATAGTTCTTGGCGTAATGCTATTGGCAGCAAATAGCGCAATGGCACAAAAAGAGGCGCGCATAACGCTCGACCTCAAAGGATTGCAAACGGGCGACAGCATCACACTATCGTGGGGAACATTCAACAAACCCACCTCCCCGCTAATCCTGCAGGTTGCAGGTAAACAGGAGGAACAGGCCCTTCGCATCCCGCTCAACGAGTCACGCCTAATCATCATCGGACTAAAGGGATACGCTGGCGGATACGAACTTATGGCAAGCCCCGACGAAGATATTCGCATATCGGGACGAGTGCACAAAAGCAAGAACGGACACCGCCCGACAGTGGAATTTCCAAAGATTAGTGTTACAGGCGCCGCTTGGCAAGTGCCCTACCAGAACGCCATAACCGAATACCTACTCCATCTCGACAGCCTTACAAGTGGAATCGGCAACGACTTCCACGACGTCCAGAAGTTCATAAAAAGAGCTAAGGAAGAGAAGAACGAGCAAGCCATTGCCGACATGTATCAAACGATGGTGGGCAAGGAATACATTGGGCGCATCACTGGGAACTATGTCGAACTTCACGAATACTATAAGACCATGATTCTGAAGCATCGGCAGAACTTTCTTGCACCACTGCTGATGATACGATTCGGAAAGAATCTCGACAAGAATCAACGCGCTCTTTACGACGCAATGAGCGACGAGGCCAAGCAGAGTTACTACGGGCGCGAGGTGAAAGATGTCGTCTATCCCCCGACAATGTTGGGAAACATTGCACCCACCGTTGCTGTGATGACACACGAAAAGGGCGAGAAACTGCTTTCGTTTACTCACCAAAACAATCGCTATCTGCTGCTCGACTTTTGGGCTTCGTGGTGCGAACCCTGCCTGAACGAAGTTCCCAACCTTAAACGTCTTTATGAGAAATATCACGCTAAAGGATTGGACATCATCGGATTGAGCGTAGACCGAAACTTCGAGGACTGGGAGGAAACCCTAAAGGAAATGGAGGAGCCCTGGTGCAACTACATCGATATCGACAAGCAGGCCATTATGGAATATCAGGTGAAGTACATCCCCAGCATTTTCATAATAGACGCCAACGGCAAAATCATCGCCGAGAAACTTCGAGGGAAAGACCTTTCAGACTTTATCGACAAATTATTTGAAGAACAATGAAAAGTTAAAGTTTGTTAGAAACGTATAGAAAAGAGCCAAATAGGACAATTAACCAGCATTTAAAGCGAATTACAACCAACTGTAATTCGTTTTTTTTCGTACCTTTGCACTTGAATTTTAATAACACACAAATTAAACATATGAGAATGAATGTCAAACTATTAATGCTCACGGCTATTACGACTGTAGCATTACTGAGTTCCTGCGGAGAGAAAAAGCAGCAAAGTGCTTCCGTCGTAGAATTCAAAACCGTAAAAGTAACAAAACAGGACATAACACTTAGTTCCAAATATAGCGCGACCATTCGTGGACGACAAGACATTGAGGTTTATCCTCAGGTAAGCGGAACACTGCAACGCCTGTGCGTCACAGAAGGACAAAAGGTGAGCAAAGGCCAAACGCTTTTCATCATTGACCAAGTTCCCTATCAGGCTGCGCTGAACACCGCCGAGGCTGCACTGAAGGCTGCGAAAGCACAAGAGGCTACCGCAAAGCTTACCTACGACAGTCGCAAGCAACTTTTCGACCAGCAGGTAGTGAGCGAATTTGATTTGCAGACAGCCCAGAACGGTTTGCTCACGGCAAAGGCCCAAGTGGCACAAGCTGAGGCACAGGTTGTCAATGCGCGCAATTCACTTTCCTACACAGTTGTCAAGAGCCCTGCTAATGGTGTAGTTGGAACACTGCCCTACCGTCAGGGCGCGCTGGTTGGTCCCACCATTCCCCAAGCGCTGACCACAGTTTCCGACAACAACCAAATGTATGTGTACTTCAGCATCAACGAAGCAAATTTCCTCGATCTGACTCGCAAGGCTGGTTCTACAGAAAAGGCTATCAGCGCAATGCCAGCCGTGCAACTGCAACTCGTGGATGGTTCAATTTATGAAAGCACAGGTACTGTTGAGTCAGCGAGCGGTGTTGTTGACCGCTCGACAGGCAGCGTTCAAATGCGCGCCGTGTTTAACAATCCCGACCACATGCTCCACTCTGGCTCTACTGGCAATGTCATTATGCCCGTCGAATACAAGAATGTACTCGTAGCACCTGCTGCAGGCGTCGTTCAGATCCAAGACAAGCATAAAGTATATGTAGTAGACAAGGACGGCGTTGCACATAGCCGCATTGTTGAAATCCTGCCCCAAAACAATGGCAAGGAATTCGTTATCACCGAAGGTCTGACCGCTGGCGAAGAAATCGTTGCCGAAGGTGCAAGCATGGTGAAGGAAGACCAAAAGGTGAAATAAGCCAGTTGTTGATTATTAGTAAGGAAATAGATTGCAGAATATGAAAGGAAATATATTTATCAAACGCCCGGTTATGGCGATGTCTATTGCCATCGTCATCTTGTTTCTGGGCCTCCTGTCATACCTCAGCCTTCCAGTAGAGCAGTTCCCCGACATCGCTCCCCCAACGGTCGTCGTGAGTGCAACATATCCTGGTGCAAGTGCTGAGACAGTAACAAAGGCCGTTATCCAACCCATTGAGGAAAGTGTAAACGGTGTGGAGAACATGATGTACATGACCTCGACGGCCACGAACTCGGGTTCTGCCCAAATTACAGTATACTTTAAGCAGGGAACAAATCCAGATATGGCTGCCGTGAACGTACAGAATCGCGTTTCGATGGCCCAAGGTCTTTTGCCTCAGGAAGTAACGATGATTGGTGTAACCACGTTCAAGCGCCAGACATCATTCCTGCAGATTAACGCACTCGTAAGCGAAGTTCCTGAGTATGACGCGAACTTCATGTCGAACTACATGAATATCAACGTCACACCACAGCTAAAGCGTATTCAGGGTGTAGGCGAAGTTTTATGCCTCGGCTCTTCTTATTCACTTCGCGTATGGATGAAGCCCGAAGTCATGGCCCAATATGGCCTTATCCCCTCCGACATCACTGGCTGTCTGGCCGAACAGAACATGGAGGCTGCAGTCGGTACATTAGGTGAAAAACCGACAGAAGGCGGACACGGAACTGGGGTTGACAACGTCTACCAATACACGATGCGATACACCGGTCGCCTGAAAACGGTGGAACAGTTCGAAAATATCGTCATTTCGGCTAAGCCCGACGGAAGCACACTTCGCCTGAAGGATGTAGCCGACGTGGAACTGGGACAGGCCGATTATGGTTTCTCAGGTAAGGTTGACGGAAAAACAGCCGTACAGTTTATGGCCTTCCAGCTTGCTGGTGCCAATGCAAAGGAAACTAATGACCGCTTTAGCGACAAGCTGAAGGAACTCGAGAAAGACCTTCCTAAGGGAATGCACTTCGTACAGATGATGTCCAGCAACGACTTCCTGCTCGAGTCCATTGCCAACGTAGAGGAGACTCTGATTATCGCCCTTCTGCTTGTTGTATTCGTGGTCTACTTCTTCCTGCAAGATTTCAGGGCCACGCTCATTCCCGCCATCTCGATTATCATTTCGCTTGTCGGAACCTTTGCAGCTTTGCAGGTAGCCGGATTCACCCTTAACCTGCTGACGCTGTTTGCCCTCGTGCTTGCTATCGGTACTGTTGTGGACGATGCCATTGTGGTCGTCGAAGCAGTTCAAGCCAAATTCGATGCTGGATATAAGAGCCCGTATCAGGCAACAAAGGACGCACTAAGCGATGTGACGATGGCCGTAATATCCTGTACGTTCGTCTTCATGGCCGTGTTTATTCCCGTGACCATGATGGGAGGAACATCAGGCATGTTCTATACTCAGTTTGGTGTCACGCTGGCAACGGCCGTTGGTATTTCCTGCGTGAGCGCCCTTGTGGTTTGCCCGGCCCTGTGTGCAATGATGATGCGTCCAGCCAAAGAAAATCGTACGGCAAAGAACCCTGTATCTGCCTTCTTCCTTGGACTAAACAAACGTACACGTTCGGCTTATGAAGCATCTTTCGGTGCAGTTATGGGCAAATATAGCCGCTTCCTTCACGGTGTTATAAACCATCGTTGGGTTGCGAGCCTTAGCGTCGTTGTTTCCTTCGTGTTACTATACTTTGCGATGACAAACCTTCCCAAAGGTCTTGTTCCACAGGAAGACCAGGGAGTGCTTATGGTAAACGTAACCTGTCCTCCGGGATCCAACCTTGGACAGACGGAAAAGGTGCTTGATAAGGTTCAGGCTATCATTGAGAAGGATGAAGACATTCGCGACTACTCTCGCGTGTCGGGTTACGGCATGATGAGTGGTCAGGGCGCGGCCAACGCAATGGTCATCCTGCGTCTGAAACACTGGAACGACCGTAAAGGTAACTGGATTCCTGGGTCAGGAATGATTCACAACTCATCCATTAAGAAATACATCCTCATGGGACAGTTGGCACGCGAAATTCCCGAGGCTCAGATATTTGTATTCGAGCCCGGTATGATTCCCGGCTATGGTATGGGTTCGAATGTCGACCTTCACCTTCAGGACAAATCTGACGGTGACAAAGGCGAGTTCCTTGCTCTGACACAGCAGTTCCTGGCCGCACTGAACCAACGTCCTGAGGTGCAGATGGCTATGACTTCATATGCCCGCACCTATCCTCAGTATCAGGTTGAGGTGGATGCTGCACAGTGCAAGCGCGCAGGAGTATCGCCCTCTACCGTACTGTCTACACTGGGTTCCTATTGCGGTGGTTCCTACGTGTCAAACTTCAACCAGTTTGGTAAGGTATATCGTGTTATGCTGCAGGCCGACCCCAAACTTCGCACGAGCGAGGCCGACTTGGCTAACATGTATGTTCGCACAGGAAACGGAATGGCTCCTATCTCGCAGTTTGCAAAGCTCACTCCCATCCTCGGTCCTGAGAACGACACACGATTCAACCTATTCTCTGAAATCTCCATTATGGCCTCACCGGCTCAGGGTTACACCTCAACAGACGTGATGAAGGCTGTCGAGGAAGTGAAGCAACAAACTCTTCCCGAATACATTTCATACGAATACGGAAGCATTTCGCGTGAAGAGCATCAGCAGATGGGCTCTAACAAGTCCATACTTATCTATGGTGTCTGCGTCATACTCATTTTCCTCATCTTGGCCAGTCTCTACGAAAGTTTCCTCGTGCCCTTTGCCGTCATCCTTTCAGTACCTGCCGGTTTGATGGGCTCATTCGGATTTGCATGGCTGTGGAATCAAGTGTACTCCGTATTCCCACCCATCGGCCAGATTGAGAACAATATCTACTTGCAGACGGGTGTGATTATGCTCATCGGTCTGCTGGCCAAGACCGCTATCCTGATTACAGAGTTCGCCCTGGAGCGTCGCCGCAAGGGTATGGGTATTGTCGAAGCTGCATACGCCGCAGCCGAAGCTCGTCTTCGTCCTATCCTTATGACAGTGCTCACGGCCGTATTGGGTATGCTTCCCTTGCTTATGTCCACAGGAGCCGGTGCCAATGGTAACCGCACTATTGGTGTAGGCGTAGTTGGCGGTATGATTGTCGGCACTCTGGCCATTCTCTTCACCGTTCCCGTCTTCTTTATCTTCTTCGAGTACATGCAGGAGAAGATTCGTCCCGCGATGAAGGAAGAAGCCGATCAGCAATTCCTGAAAGAGCGTGAGCGTAGCATCGCTGAGAAAGAAGATTATAACAAAAATGAATAATTTGACGTAAGATATGAAAAGAATACCTTATTTAATATATTGCGTTCCCCTTCTCGTACTTTTCTCCGGATGCGGAGTGTACAAGAATTACGAACGTCCGACGGACATCTCCGTTGAGGGTATATATGGCAATGCGCAGAGCGGCGACTCGCTGGGCTTGGGTGATTTGTCGTGGCGCGAGGTCTTTACCGACCCCAAGCTGCAAGCCCTTATAGAACGGGGGCTTGCACAAAATGCAAACATGCGCCAGGCCGACCTTCGCATTCAGGAGGCACAAAACAACCTTAAGGCAGCAAAATTAGCCTTCCTGCCCATGCTGACCTTTGCACCTCAGGGTACGATAAGTGGTGTATGGGACCCTCAGGACCGCGCGGCCTATAAGGGAGTAATGGGCAACGGTGCATCCAAGACCTATGCCCTACCCTTGTCAGCTCAGTGGCAAGTCGACTGCTTTGGTCTGCTGCGAAATGCAAAGAAAGGACGCGAGGTGGCCGTTGAGAATATGCAATCCGTGCGTCTTGCCATTCAATCAGCCGTTGTGGCTAATGTTGCCACCTTATATTATACACTGTGTATGCTCGACGAGCAGTTGCGCATCAGCCTGGAGACACAGGAAAACTGGAAAAGCAACCTGGAGGTCACCAAACTGTTGATGGAAGCCGGTCAGTCAAACAAGGCCGCAGTAGCAAGCACCGAAGCAAATTACTGGTCTATCTCTGCAAGTATCGTCGGACTTCGCAACCAGATTGCCAGCACAGAGAATGCTTTATCAAACCTGATTGGCGAAGTTCCTCATCAGATTGAACGCAATTCGTTGTCAACCTTCCAAATGCCTTCGCTTTGTGTAACTGGTGTGCCCATATCCATCCTGAGCAGACGTCCTGACGTTAAGCAAGCAGAGTTAGCTCTGGCAAGCGCTTTCTACGGCAAGAATCAGGCTAAGGCTTCCTTCTTCCCGGCCCTCAACATATCAGCTTCAGGCCAGTACACCAACTCGCTGGGTAACATGGTAATCAACCCCGGCGGCATTATTGCAGCCCTCGTTGGAAGCCTCACTCAACCCATCTTTGCCCAAGGAAAGCTGCGTGCGGCCTATAAGAATGCAAAAGCAGAAATGGAGATTGCAAAGATTGGCTTCCAGCAGACAGTATTGGATGCTGGCTACGAAGTTTGCTCAGCAATGCTCGAGATGCATGTCAGCAAAGCCGAGCAAGAATTCTATGATAAGCAGGTTGCTGCACTGAACGAAGCCGTTGGAGCTACACAGGCTTTGATGAAAAACTCGAATCAGGTTACCTACCTTAACGTGTTGACGGCTCAGAGTGGCTTGCTGCAAGCACAGATTAATCAAATCACAAACAAGTACAACACCATTTCCAGCGTCATCTCACTGTATCAGGCGCTGGGTGGCGGTGCCGAATAATCGGATACTGAACCATTTACATAGCGCAGGTCTCCCAAACGAGGTCTGCGCTCTTTTATTATGCATGTTGCAAAGAGAAAAAAAATTAAAGAATTGTGGCGCGAATCAAAAAATTACATTAACTTTGTGACGAAAGTAACCTTAATTATACAATTTGTATGAAAAACCTCGACACGAAAGCCTTGCTTGTCATGTTTTTATGCCTACTTTCGGGTAAAGCAATGGCCTACGATGCAAAAGTAAACGACATCTACTACAATTTCTCTGGCACTGAGGCCACCGTGACGTATCTGGAGAAGAACAGCAACCAGGAAGCCTACGTGGGTAACGTGGTAATTCCCGCACAGGTAACTTACGACGGACAGACCTACGATGTGACATCGATTGGCTGGTGGGCATTTGCCAACTGCCAAAAGATGACTTCTGTCACCATCCCCAATAGCGTAACTTCCATTGCAAGTTCAGCCTTCGTATGGTGTAAGGGGCTTACGTCAATAACCATTCCTTCAAGCGTTGAAACCATCGGAAGCTATGCATTCTCGAAGTGTGGCGGACTAACCGACATCACAATTCCCGAGGGCGTCAAGAGCATCGACCGATGGGCCTTCTATGAGTGCGACGCACTGACAAGTGTAAGCTTGCCCGCAAGTATTGGCTCTATCGGTGAACACGCCTTTCACGGATGTGAGAATCTAAACAAGGTTGAATATAAGAGCATCGAAAGTCTGTGCTCCATTAAGTTCAACTGGCTCAGCAATCCCCTTTATTATGCTCATCACCTCTACATTGCCGGCTCTGAGGTTAGCGACTTGGTAATCCCCTCGGGCATCAAGGCCATCGGCGATTACGCATTTCAAGGTGCCAACAAGCTGAAGACTATAACCATTGGCAACGACGTCGAGGAAATTGGCGCATGGGCATTTTCGGGTTGCACGGGTCTGACGACCAACACGTGCGTCATCCCCGACAACGTGAAGAAGATTAACGATTGTGCATTCTACAATACAAACTTCCGCTTCGTAACCATCGGCTCTGGCATTGAGTCCTTTGGACTTAAGATTTTCGACTTCGACAACGAGGATTTGGAAGACCCCGTGGGAAAGCCCTCTATCGCCTACTGGTTGTATGACACAAACCTGCATGAAGAACTTCCTGCCGGCTACGAGACGTTGGACATCGACGCCAACTATGTATTGAATGACAGCTGCGCGAAGTACATGAAGTCGGGACTTAGAAACATTACCGTTTGCCCGGCCATTAGCAATATCTTTGAGGTTGAAGGCATAAAGTATGTCAGCGACGACAATACCATTTGCCACGTCATTGGCGGTATGCCCGTCGAGGGTTCTGAGGAAGTTACCATTCCTGCATCGCTGACCTATGGTGGCAACACCATGTCGGTAGCCAACATCATGCCATACGCATTCTATGGCTGCACACAGATGGAGACGCTCGAAATCAACTGCACCGACTCTATTGGTCAAAACGCATTCCAGAATTGTACGTCACTGCGCGATATCACCATCAACAGCGACTTGAAGTTCATTGGCGACAATGCTTTCAACGGCTGTAAGAAGGTAACCAACCTCATGACAAAGGCCCTGACACCTCCCGCCTGTGAAAAGGCAAGTGCCATTTCAGCCTTCAAGACGACCTGCAAGGTGGTGCTCTACGAAAGTGCACAAAGCGCCTACAAGAAAGCTACCGGATGGAAAGACTTCACCGCAGTATGCGCTACCAACATCGACAACATCATCGACGTTGACGATTGGAAATTGGTTTACAATGAAAAGAAAGACACCTGCTTCGTGCTTGGCAACAACACAGAAGATGCCGACATCGTGATTCCTGCAACCGTAAGCTACGTGGGCAACACGATGGCAGTGACCAAGGTTCTTCCTTTTGCCTTCTTCAACTCCGAGTTCGTCAAGACCGTTGTGATGGACGACATCGAAGTTATCAATGCTAATGCATTCTATGGCTGCGCAAACATCTTGTCCATAACTCTGGGCGAACAGCTTACCGACATCGAAGAAACTGCCTTCAAGAATTGTAAGAAGGTGATTCGCATTATCAGCAAGAACGCCACTGCCCCCGTTTGTGGGAAGAACGCCATCAACGATATCAACAAAGACAAGTGCAAGGTTCTCATCCCCGCCGATGCAGCAGAGGCATATAAAGCCGACAACACCTGGACAGCCTTCAAGGCTCTTTGCCCCGTCGACATTGACAACATCTTTGTTGCTGACAGCATTGCCTACGTAATTAACGAGGAAAAGGATGCATACACCGTTGTGGGAAGCATGCACTACGGCGTTGCAGCCGAGCTGACGATTCCCGAGACCATGACCGACGAAGCCACTGGCATAGAACTTCCCGTCAAGAACATCATGCCCTACGCCTTCCTCGCCAACACGGAAATTGAGACGCTGGACATCAAGTCGGCAGGTGTGATTTCGAACAACGCCTTCCAGGGATGCAACAGTCTCCAGATACTCACACTTGGTGAGGCAATCGACAGTCTTGGCAACGAGGCATTCCTGAGCTGTACGAAGGTCGACAGCATCGCCTGCATGTCACTCGATCCTCCCACCTGCGGCAAGGATGCCCTGAAGGACGTGAAAAAGAAGACCTGCCGCCTGTCCATACCTTTTGGCACTCTTGAGGTCTATAAAGTCGCCGAACCTTGGAACGAATTCTTCGACAACGAAAAGATGATTGAACGTCCTGATGATTCAACTAACAGCAAGGAAACAACCTCAATCGAAGAACTCATGGCCAACGAAAATGGCAGACAAGCCGAAGTGTTTGACCTGAACGGCAGACGACTCGCTCAACCCCGTCGCGGCATCAACATCATACGCTTGTCCAATGGTACAATCCGCAAGGTTTTAATAAAATAAGGATAATCCATCACACTCGAACGATAAAAGCCTCGCTCTTTCCGGAGCGGGGCTTTTTTTCATGAATCCCTTCATCGTTAACGCAAAAGATTAGTATCGCTCGGGCCGAGACAATACGTCGATAGGGGCAAAACGATGCATCGTCCAAGTCGAAACAATGCATTGTCGGATGCTTGACAATGCGTCGACGGAGGCTCAACAATGCGTCGACGGTGGCTCGACGATGCATCGACGGAGGCTCGACGATGCAGGGACAAAGCTGTGGTGATGGGCAGAAAAAAGAAGCCCTTCGTTCGAAAGGCTTCTTGCGAGGTGCCACGCTAACTCTTATGTGGCAGGAAAAATGTAGTGTCAGAAGGGAAGCTGACTGTCCTCGTCGGCAGCCTCTCCGCCAAAGGGTGTGACATCTGGAGCGGGAGCCGCAGGGGCTGGACCAAAGGGTGCTGCGGGAGCAGCAGGAGCAGCGCCGAACGGAGCCGCAGGTGCTGCCTCATTGGGCATTCCCGCAGGGGCACCTGCCTGCATGTTTCTATCTACGCGGAAAGCGCGAATCGTGTTAAACCAACGGCCATTGTATTCGTGTGCATCCACATCAAAAGAGACAGTCATCATCTCCCCTGCCTGGATGTTAAAATTCTGAATTCGATCTGCTCCGAACACCTCAAAGCATATCTTCTTGGGATACTGTTCCTGCGTCTCGAGGACGTAGGAGGCAACCCTCCACTCCGAGCCGTTGCGCTGGCTCACCCCTGAGCGTTCAGGCAGCACGGCAATGATTCTTCCTGTTATGTCCATTCCTTTAAATTATTATTGATTATTCGATTTCCCAAATTTCACACAAAGGTAAGAAATAATTATCAATTATCAATTGCCAATTATCAATTATTTTGTATCTTTGCGAGGAAATGATTATACATAAATAAAGAAAAATAAAAGCATATGAAATTCGTAGTTTCAAGCTCGGCACTTTACAACCGACTCGCAGCTGCCAGCAAGGTGATGACAGCAAAAAACTCAATGCCCATACTTGATTGCTTCCTGTTCGACATCAAGAATGGAAAGGTAACCATAACGGCAAGTGACGGCGAGAAATACTTCATCACGTCAGTACCCTTGGTCGACAGCGACAACAATGCCCAATTCTGCATTACGGCCAAGACCATCATGGACTCCATAAAGGAACTTGCTGAACAGCCCCTGACATTCGGCTTCGACCCCGAATCTCACGAGCTGCAGGGCCAGCACCAGACGGGTGTGTTCTCCGTCATGACATTCGACGCCGCCACATATCCCGCCCAGCAGCCCATCAACCAACAAAACACGAACCTGGAACTCGAAGCCGACATCCTGCTCACGGGCATCAACCGCTGCCTGTTTGCCACGGCCAACGACGAAATACGCGTTGTGATGACCGGTATCTTCCTCGACATTCACCCCGAGGACATCACCTTTGCCGGAACCGACGGACGCAAACTCGTGCGCTACATCAACCGCGCAGTAAAGCCCGGACTTGAAACAAGCTTCATCCTGCCCAAGAAGGTAGCCGCCATACTCAAGAACGTGCTGCAGAAAGGCACACAGGTGACCCTGACCTTCGACAACGAAAAGGGACTGATTCACGCCGACGACTTCGACATGTACTTCCGTCTCGTCGAGGGCCGCTACCCCAATTACAACGGCGTAATCCCTACGAACAACCCCTACGTGGCAACCGTTGACCGCGGCAGCCTCATCAGTGCCCTCAAGCGCATCAGCGTCTTCTGCAACCAGTCGAGCGGCCTGATGAAACTCCACCTCGAAAACAACCAGATGCGCCTCACCGGCGAAGACAACGACTACGCCACACGCGCTGAGGAGAACCTGCTCTGCGAATACCAGAACGACCCCATCAGCATCGGCTTCTCCTGCATCTTCATGATTGAGATTGCCAACATCATGGAAGGCGAAGCACTGACCATCCAGCTGGCCGACCCAAGCCGTCCCGGCGTAGTAATACCAGCAGAACAGCCTGAAAACGAAGAGACTCTGATGCTGCTCATGCCCATGATGCTCAACGACTAAGCCTAAGTATGAAACTCAATCTCACACGACCGCTTGTCATATTCGACCTTGAAACAACAGGGCTCGACATCGCAACGGCACGCATCATACAAATCTCCTACATCATCGCCTACCCCGACGGGCACGAGGAACCCTACAACACGTTCGTGAATCCCGAACGCCCGATACCTCACGAAGTGCAGGAACTGACGCACATCACCGACGAGATGGTCAAGCAGGCACCCACCTTCAAGCAACTGGCCACCACCCTGGCCAGCAAATTCCAAGGATGCGACTTTGCCGGATACAACTCCAACAACTACGACATCCCCCTGCTAAGCGAAGAGTTCCTGCGTGCCGGCATCAACTTCGACTTCTCACAGGCTCACCTAATCGACGCCTGCGCCATCTTCAAACAGATGGAGAAACGAAACCTCGCCGCTGCCTACAAGTTCTACTGCGGAAGGAAAATGGAAGACGACTTCCAGGCACACCTTGCCGACCAAGACACTGCGGCAACATGGCAAGTGCTGCAAGCACAGCTCGACATGTATGCGCCAGGCAAGCAGGAAGAAAAGGAGAGGCAACTGGAGAACAGCATCGAAGCACTGGCCAAAGCAAGCCAAGTCGGGCGTCCCACCGTGGACTTCGCCGGACGTCTCGTCTACGACGAACAAGGTAACGAAATCGTGAACTTCGGCAAATACAAAGGTATGAAAGTACAAGACGTATTCACACGCGACCCAGGCTATTACGGATGGGTTCAGCAGGCCGACTTCACCCAAAATACCAAACTCGCCTTCAAGAAACTGTGGCTCAAATATGCTAAACGGTAAGAAAATCGTTCTCGGCATCACGGGCAGCATCGCAGCCTACAAAGCATGCCTCATCATCCGCGGCCTCATCAAACGAGGAGCTGAGGTGCAAGTCGTCATCACCCCTGCCGGCAAAGAGTTCATCACGCCGATCACCCTGAGCGCACTGACCTCGAAACCCGTCATCAGCGACTTCTTCTCACAACGTGATGGCACGTGGCACAGCCATGTTGACCTCGGACTCTGGGCCGACGCCATGCTCGTGGCACCAGCCACCGCATCAACCATCGGCAAAATGGCACACGGCATTGCCGACAACATGCTCATCACCACATACCTCAGCATGAAGGCACCCGTTTTTGTCGCCCCCGCGATGGACCTCGACATGTATGCCCATCCGACAACACAGGACAACCTGAACATCCTGCGCAAAAACGGCAACCACATCATTGAGCCGTCAACGGGCGAGCTCGCAAGCCACCTCGTAGGCAAGGGACGAATGGAAGAGCCCGAAGAAATCATCAACACGCTCGACGACTTCTTCTACGAGAAAGACCTCGAAGGGCAACGCATACTGCTCACCGCAGGGCCGACATACGAACGAATCGACCCCGTCCGGTTCATCGGCAACTATTCCAGTGGAAAGATGGGCGTCGCATTGGCCGAGGAATGTGCGAAACGAGGAGCAATTGTCGAGATGATATGTGGCCCCATGCAAGTCCAACCCAAGCACGCCAACATCCACACGACACCCGTGGAGAGTGCCCAGCAGATGTACGACGCTGCCACACGCCTCTACCCGTCGTGCCAGGCAGGCATTCTCTGTGCAGCCGTAGCCGACTTCACTCCAGAACAAACTGCCAGCCAGAAGCTAAAGCGCGAGGGCAAAGAACTGGAACTCCATCTGAAGCCCACCAAAGATATCGCCAAAGCCTTGGGACAAATGAAACGCGACGGCCAATGCCTCGTGGGCTTTGCCCTCGAAACAAATAACGAAAACGAGCACGCTCACGAAAAGCTAAAGACAAAGAATCTCGACTTTATCGTGCTCAACTCACTTCGCGACGCGGGTGCAGGTTTTTCGCACGACACAAACAAAGTGACCATCATCACGCCACGCAGCGAAATGCAATACGAACTAAAAACAAAACAGGAGGTTGCCTGTGATATCGTCGATGTATTAGTCAAGCATCTTAGCAAGTGACACCACACGCAACTAAATAAGAATGGGAGCAAAAGTTTATTACAACTTTGCTCCCATTTACTTATTAGGAAAAGCGTTCTACTGATGACTTATAAGCTTGAGGAATTCCTCACGTGTCTTTGCCTGATTAAAGGCACCCGTAAAGTCACTGGTTGTTGTCACGGAACCTTGTTTCTCGACTCCACGCATCTGCATGCACATATGCTGCGCCTCCACAACAACCATAACTCCCAAAGGCTTCAGCGCCTGTTGGATGGCTTCACGAATTTGCAACGTCATGCGTTCCTGCACCTGCAGGCGATGGCTGTAGACATCAACCACACGAGCAATCTTCGACAACCCGGTGATGTAGCCATTAGGTATATAAGCAACATGGGCCTTTCCGTAGAATGGCAACATGTGATGTTCACAAAGGCTATAAAAGTTTATATCCTTCACTATCACCATCTGGCTATAGTCTTCGCGGAACTTTGCAGAATTAAGAATCTCAACGGGGTCTTCATCATAACCACGTGTCAAGTCGGCCATAGCACGTGCAACGCGATTCGGGGTTTTCTGCAAGCCTTCTCGTGAGACGTCCTCACCAATGAGGCCGAGCACCTCGCGCATGCGCTTTTCTATCTCTTGCTGAACGGGCAACAATCTGTCTTCTTTATTCGTCATGTAGCACTAAGTTTACTTTGCATTTTACAGTAATGGCCTCCGAGAACTTACCGGTCTGCCTCATGTCTTTCAACAGTTCCAACGCTTCTTCACGCGTACGGAAGTCGCCTACATGACATATCCAGCGTGGACTTACGAATCGTGTGTAAACCGGCTGGTCGGGGAAAAGTCTACGCGCCATAGCCTCCATTTGATAGGCGTGGTTCTTTGCGTCACGCGAATTTCCTCCGGCATATATTTGCACACGATATCCGTTCATGCGGACCTTTCTTCCAGGGGTGAGAAGCAACGAATCGGTAGTAACGGAAAGTGAATCCTGAGACTTGGTGCGCGCACCGTTTGGCGTTGTCATCCAACGCTTGATTTGGTTCACCCCCTTCATCAGCAAGGTTGCAATCTCACTATCTTGGAAGATGCGCACCTTGCCCTTACCGTCGGTAACTTGCTGAAGATTCTCCAGGAACGAAGGCTCACTCGTTTGTTGCGCCTTTAAGCAATTGACAATTGATAATTGGGAACTGACAATTATCAACAGTATAAGTGTGATTCGCTTCATATCATTATTAATTATCAATTATTTACCAACTATCAATTGTCAATCTTTATTTCTCATTATGCCTTCCAGGCATCAATGATACCCTTGAAGTCCTCGCACTTCAGTGCAGCACCTCCAATGAGGCCGCCATCAACGTCGGGCTTCGAGAAGATTTCCTTGGCATTAGAGGGCTTGCAGCTACCACCATACAGAATGCTGATGTTCTCAGCTGCAGCCTCGCCAAAGCGACCGGCAATGACGCCACGGATGAAAGAATGCATGTCCTGAGCCTGCTCTGCAGTGGCTGTCTTGCCAGTACCGATAGCCCAAACGGGTTCGTAAGCAAGAATAATATTGCCAAGCTGCTCCTCAGTCAGGTCGAACAGGCTATCAGCCAGCTGTGCGCCAACTACTTCGTTCTGCTTGCCAGCCTCGCGCTCCTCGAGCACTTCACCGATGCAGAAGATAACCTTCAGATCATTGGCCAAAGCCAGGTTAACCTTCTCCTTCAGGATGCTTGCAGTCTCACCATAGTATGCACGACGCTCCGAGTGGCCCAGGATAACATACTGTGCACCAGTGCTCTTTACCTGAGCAGCACTAACTTCACCCGTGAAAGCACCCTTCTCCTTATCGGCGCAATTCTCGGCACCAAGACCGATAACGGTGCCCTCTACCACACCAGCCACAGTGGCCAGATGGATGAAAGGAGTGCAAATGATAACATCGCAATTAGGCTTATCAGCAGCCAGAGCGGCTTTCAACTCAGTAGCCAAGGCTACACCTTCCTGCAGGTTCAGGTTCATCTTCCAGTTTCCTGCTACAATCTTCTTTCTCATGTTTGTACGTTAAATTTTAGTTGTTATTATGAATTGTCTTATGTATCTTATGTCTTCTGTAGTATATTCTTCCCACTACGATACGGTCTATCAGCGTCCACGCAATCAGGGGTATCAGGAACCATAGCAACAAGCGGTAAATCGACCTCAGGCGGCTGTTCCACTGCATCTGTCCCAACTTAACTTCGTCCAAAGATTCTTTCATCCCCTCAACGTTAGGCAGATTGTTTGCCGACCATTTGTTGAAAACAACTCCATCGTGCAGCATCATCAGGCCAGGGTTCGAGCGAATAATAGTCTTGAGCACTGTTCCGTCGCAGAAAGCGAAGTCATACTCCCCCCCAGTTAAATCTTTCCATCGGTCAATGGCCTCCTGCCCACTCGAGGTCACCGCAAGGAAGGGATAATCATGGCTCTGGCAATACTCGAAGAGCGAATTGATTCTCTCCATCGAACCATCATCGGCACTTTCGAGGAATGGGACAACAAGCAGGAACTTGTATCCGCTTTTTTCCAACCACGTCTGCGTAATGTCCTCCCCTTCTTGGTTTTGAATGAAGAAATCGGCATACCGCATTTCGTCAGGCCCTTTTTCCCAATCCTCAATCATAGCCTTAGGCAGGTCAGTACCTATGCTGTACGGACGAAAGTCAATCACAGGCAGATTACGGATGTTATAAAGGGCCAAGAACAGGGCAAAGACTAACGCATAAATCGACAAAAGCCACTGGTTACGCTCCAGTATAATCCGAGTCATGTGACGGTAATACTTAACTACCACGATGGTTGCAAACAGCATGAGGAGGTTCTTCCCGAAAGTTTGCCAATTCGAAAGAATGACGACGTCTCCAAAACAGCCACAATCCATATGAGCGTCCGACAGAGCTAAATAAAGCGTCAGGGGAGTCATCACCGACAGCACGAGCAGGGTAAGCCGGGAAGTTGAGCGCCGACGTATGCCAAATAACATATTAAAGCCAATGTAAAACTCCAACATGGCCAAGGCTATTGCCATCGAAATGGCAAGTAAAGGTGTCACAAGTGAGGAAGCACCAAACAGCGTGGCATAGTCCTCTATCTTGTATTGTGTGCCGCGTGGGTCAATCAGCTTAACGATTCCCGAAAAGGAAAACGTAAGTGAAATAATCAAGCGACACAGGTTAACGCCCAGCCACTTCCACTTACGCGTCTTGTTCTGTGTCATCACCGAAGGTCAACTTTATCAGCCCAAAGACCGCATAGTTCATCATGTCCATATAGTTTGCATCGATGCCCTCAGACACCAATGTCGCTCCGCTGAGCGATTCTATTTGTTTTGTTCGGAATATCTTCATCAGGATTAAGTCGGTATAGCTGCTGACACGCATTCCTCGCCAGGCTTCATCATAATCATGGTTCTTTCGAAGCATGAGCTGCAACGTGCGTTCAGCCCAACGGTCGTAGGCTTCGAGTGCCTGCTCGGGCGTCATATCGTCCGCAACATCGGCAAATCCCAATTCCAACTGAATAAGTCCAATGATAGCATAGTTCACGATACCGATAAACTCCGGCCGTATACCCTCGTCAACCATTGCAACGCCCTTGGTTTCGATACTGCGTATGCGATTGGCTTTGATGAATATCTGGTCGGTAACCGATGCCGGTCGCATGATGCGCCATGCAGCCCCGTAGTCGTGAAGTTTCTTGGAAAACAGGGAGCGACACTCCTCCATTACTTGTCTGAACTGCTCCTCAGTGGTCATATTCATTATATTTTCGACAAAGGTACAAAAAAAGCCTGATGTATCGAAACATCAGGCCTGTTTTTATATTCTTTTCAGTTTATGAGCATTTGAGAATCTGACCGACACGAAGAACCTTGTTTCGCGAAATGTTATTGAGTCGGCACAGACGGTCTACGCTGATACCGTTTTTCCGGGCAATCTTGCTCAGGGTGTCACCCGTACGCACCTTGTAGATGCGCGAGCGTGACGTGCGATCCATCTTTTGTTGCTGGAATGCTTTCGATTCTTCGGCCTTTGCAACAGCAGAGGCTGTCGACTGGGCCGGCAGGTTATTTACGTCGTGGGCAGCCATCAACTGTGAGCGGCCTCCACGACGATATACGTAATAGTCGCCACGGATATCACCAGCCTCAAAGCTAAAGAGGGCTTCGGGATTAATCTTCTCGCCAACCAGACGGGTCTCGAAATGAAGGTGAGGACCTGTGCTTCGGCCCGTGTTACCTCCCAAACCGATAGGGGCGCCGGCACGCAACACCTGACCTTCTCTTACGAGATGCTTCGACATGTGTCCATATACTGTCTCCAATCCGTTGTTATGGCGTATCACAACATATTTTCCGTATCCCTTACGATAGCCTTGGTCCTTAACGACACGAACCTTACCACTGAAGGCAGCACGAATGGTGTCGCCCACATATACCTTAACATCTGTGCCATAGTGGTTTCTGCCAAACTGGCGACGATAACCGAAATGGGAGTTCACGACACGGCTGTCGCAAGGCATGTGGAAGTCGCGCAAGTCGATACGATACTCTGCGGGGGGCATCTCGTTATACCCGACAAATGCATTCGACCAATCGGGATAAATGTCACCTGCAGGGTTTTCCAGCAGTTCAGTTTGGTGCAAGCGCTTGATTGCCACCGAGTCGACCGCACGCAACTTAACGTCGATTGGGGCGCGGCTTGCCATAAGGTCTTGGGCCTTGGCTTGCGATGAAACGATTAATAATAGGCTTAATGATAAAAACTTAATGTGCTTCATTCTTTTAGATTTAAGGGGCTTACAACTCTACTTCATCCACAGCGTAGATAGAATTAAAGTTCAAATCGCCAAAGTCAAACACTTCTTCGGGCTTGAAGAAGCGGTTAATTTCTTCTTTTGCAACGTGTACGCCATCACTGGCATGCACGATGTTCTGCTGGTTCGACATGGAGTAGTCACCACGAATTGTACCGATGGCAGCATTGCGGCCATTGGTCACACCAGCCATAGCGCGTACTACACGCACGACCTCTACTCCCTCAATACACAAAGCAACAACGGGAGTGGCTTGCATGGATGCTTTCAATAAGGGGAAGAAGGGTTTGTCCTTGAGGTGAGAATAGTGCTCTTCGACGAGTTCATCGGTCATATAGAGCATTTTCATACCTATAATTCTGAGGCCCTTGCGCTCAAAGCGTGTAATGATTTCACCCATCAGCATACGCTTTACGACAGAGGGTTTCAATAAGACTAAGGTTCTTTCCATGTTTGGTTAATTTCGAAATTCCGCCGCAAAGGTACAAAAAAATTTCCACGTGGGCAAATCTATTAAGCCTAAAATCCGCAAGCAATCTCAATGGCAATCTCAATTGCAGTAAAGAGCTTGAA
>SAMEA3663184__coassemble_39_pt1 | contig 39952 bp, 32 predicted proteins | sample SAMEA3663184__metabat2_low_PE_010 | metagenome-assembled genome bin SAMEA3663184 (sample SAMEA3663184) | pig gut metagenome | biome: pig gut; feature: pig-associated habitat; material: faeces | place: Denmark | collected 2012 | reverse complement strand
GGAAATGTTAATTTTTAGAGTAAAAATAGAGTCAACCTTTTTCAGGAAAAGACAGAAAGTCAGGGTTACGCTGTTACGGCGTTACGGTGTTACAGTTCAAAACAGAGCCTTCGGAAGTCAGAAGTAAACTCTATATTTATATATAAATATAGAAGTATTTTCAGGGAAGGAAATAGCTTTCGGGGGAACTGTAACACCGTAACACTGTAACAACAAAGGCAAAGGGCTAAGAGCGAAGGGCGAAGAGCAAAGGACGAAAGCCATTTGCCGCTAAGCGGTTGACAATGAGCGCGCTGCAGCGGCGGCGCAGAAGAAAACGCGGGGCGTGCGGCATCGTCTGGGCCAAATGCTTGATTTCGCCTCCACGGCGTTGTAACTTTGAGAGGCAAAAGGCAAAGGCAAAGGGCAAAAGACGCGACGCGACGCAACGCTCGGCATTTCGCAGCGCATCGCCCGCCTCACCATCATGCTTCGCGGAAAGACGAAGGACGAAAGACGGACGCAAAAAAGCAGCGAGGATGGGGACCTCACTGCTTCGTAAAAAGGGGGGGGGGGAGCCGAATGGCGGACTCGAACCGCCGACCCACGCATTACGAATGCGTTGCTCTACCAACTGAGCCAATTCGGCTTGTGCTTTCCGCCTCTTCCAGCGGAGATTTCGGGGGCATTGCCTCCATCGGAAAGCGGTGCAAAGGTATAACTTTTATTTGACACGACCAAATGTTTCGCCGTTTTCTTTCACTCAATTCGGTTGTTGCGGGGGAAAGCCACACGTGGCTGGAAGGTTTTTGCCTCCTCGAAGTCCATCATTGCGTAGGACATGATGATGCACGCGTCGCCCACCTGCACCTTGCGGGCGGCTGCCCCGTTGAGGCAGATACAGCCCGAGCCGCGCTTGCCCTTTATAATATAGGTATCGAAGCGCTCGCCGTTGTTGTTGTTCACGATAAAGACGCGCTCGCCGGCAATCATGCCTACGGCATCCATGAGGTCCTCGTCGATGGTGATGCTGCCCATGTAGTTGAGGTTGGCCTCGGTGACCTGCACGCAGTGGAGCTTGGATTTCAGTACTTCTATCATCATGGCGGCTTATCCTTTATAACGAATGTGGTCGATGAGGCGGATGGGCTGGCTGCCGCAGAAGACGGTGATGCAGCCCACGATGTCGTCCGTCTGGTCCCAGCTGTCGACCTCGGCAAGCGTCTGTCCGTCGACGATGCTGTAGTACTGCACCTCGAGGCCGGGGACGTTGTTGATGGCGGCAACAACGCGGTCGTGCACCTCACGAACGCCCTGCTCGCGAGCCCACACGCGGCTTTCACTGAGGACGCGGTAGATGTTGTTGGCCGTCTGGCGCTCGGCCTCGGTGAGCAGTGTGTTGCGGCTGCTCTTGGCCAGGCCGCCCGGCTCGCGCACCACGGGACAGGGCACAATCTGCAGGCCGAAGCCAAGGTCGGCCACCATGCGGCGGATGACGGCAATCTGTTGGAAGTCCTTCTCGCCGAAGTAGGCCCGCGTGGGTTGGGTCATGGCAAAAAGCTTCGACACGATTTGACAGACGCCATTGAAATGGCCCGGACGGAAAGCACCCTCCATGACGCTGTCCGTGGGGGGATAGCTGAAGCGGCGTGTGTCGGGCTCGGGATAAATTTCCTCAACGGAGGGGGCAAAGGCGATATCGGCTCCGCAGGCCTCCAGCAGGGCGCAGTCGGCCTCCAGCGTGCGAGGATACTTGGCAAGGTCGGTCTTGTCGTTAAACTGCGTGGGGTTGAGGAAGATGCTGACGACGGTCAGGTCATTCTCCGCCACGCTGCGGCGCACGAGCGAGGCATGCCCCTCATGCAGGGCTCCCATCGTGGGGACGAGGCCTATCGTGCGGCCCTCCTTGCGTGCGGCATCAAGCTCAGCCTGCAAGGAGGCAATGGTTAGAATGCGTTTCATTATCTAATGAATGACAAATTTCGAGGTGCAAAGATAGTGTAAAACGACAGAATAAAGAAACAATCGGCACAATAAATCCATAAAAAACGAGAAAATAGCACCCGTGTGGGCTCACTCTCGCGTTTTTTTATTAACTTTGCAACGCGTTAATAACAACCCAAGGAGATGAAAGCTGAAAAGATATTGTTCATCACACAGGAGATTAATCCCTACGTACCCGAATCGCAACTCACAAAACTGGGGCGAGAAATACCCATGGCTGCCCTCGACAACAACCGCGAGGCGCGCGTCTTCATGCCCAAGTGGGGCAACATCAACGAAAGACGCAACCAGCTTCATCCCGTCCAGCGCATCTCGGGCATGAACATGGTGGTCGACGACACCGACTACCAGCTCATCATCAAGGTGGCCTCAATCGTGGGCACAAGGATGCAGGTGTACTTCATCGACGAAGACGAATTCTTCGGCAAACGACTGGCCGAACTCGACCGCGAGGGCAAGGAATACACCGACAACTACAAGCGCGCCGTCTTCTACTCGCGCAGCGTGCTCGAGACGGTGAAGAAACTGCGCTGGGCGCCCAACGTGGTCCACTGCCAGGGATGGACGTCGGCCTTCGCCCCGCTCTACCTGAAGACGGCCTACGAAGAGGAGCCCTGCTTCCGCGACTGCCGCGTGGTCTACACCGTGACCGACAACAAGCTGACCCTCAACTGCGACGAACAGCTGGGCAGACTCATCGCCTACCGCAACGCTGACGCCAGCTGCGTCGAAGACTTCGACGGCACATTCACTCCCACCGACCTCCACAAGCTGGCCATCAAATTTGCCGACGCCGTGACCTTCGACTCGCCCAACCCGCCAGCCGAGCTCGTGGAATACGCCAACTCGCTGGGCAAACCCATCCTCGCCACGCCGACACCCGGCAACGAGGACTTCCTTGCCTTCTTCGACCAAATCTGGAGCGAAGGAAAGACGGAAAAACCCGAATAAAACGCGAAACACTCCCCTCTCCCCCCATCATGCGCAACATTATAAGAAACACCATACTGATGGCCAACGCCATGCTGCTCATGGCCGCATGCGACGACAGCACAGCCGACCTGGGCATTTTCCCCAGCACCGACGGACTCACATACTCGACACAACTCTTTGAGCTCACCTCACGCTCCGTGAAGATGGACTCCGTCGTGGCCAACAGCACGCTCAACTACGTGGGACGCATCACCGACCCCGAAACAGGATTCGACATCACGGCCGACTTTGCCGCACAATTCTACTCGCTCGAGGACTACCGCTTCCCCAGCAAATCACTCATGATAGGCGACGTCGACGGAGTGCCCACACACGGTGTCGTGCAGTGCGACTCGTGCGAAGTGCGGCTCTACTTCGACAAATACTACGGCGACCCTGACAACCCCATGAAACTCGAAGTATACCAACTCTCGCAGGAACAAAGCAAAATCATGAGCGAGGATTCCGTCTTCTACACTGACATCGACCTCACCCGATTCCTGCCCGAAGGTGCCAAGCCCATCGCATCGCGCATCGTAACGCCACGCGACTACAACGTGCCCACGGCAACGCTCGAAAGCAGCGGATACACACAGAACATACGCATCGCACTGCCCAACAGCATCGGACAGCACATCATGGACAAATACTACGAGGCACGCGAAAACAACGACAACAGCTTCGCCGACGCCTACCACTTCATACGCAAAGTGTTCCCAGGCCTCTACTTCAAAGCCACAGGCGGAAAAGGGACACTGCTGGCCGTCCACGTGGGAGCACTCAACATCTACTACCGCATGGGCGACGTCTACTACGAAGACACCGTCTACAACTCGATGAGCCGATTTGCAGCAACCCCCGAGGTCATCCAAAGCACACACTTCGACAACGAGAACCTGGATAGCCTGCTGGCCGACAACACGTGCACCTACCTGAAGACTCCCGCTGGCATCTGCACGGAAATCACCCTTCCCGTCGACGACATCTTCAGCAACGAACACAACACTGACAGTCTCAGCATGGCCAGCGTCACACTCACACGCTACAACAAGCCGCAGGACAAGTACCAACTGGGAACGCCCAGCGAACTGCTCATGGTCAGGAAGGCCGACATGCACAGCTTCTTCCTCGACCACCGCGTGGCCGACGGGCGAACAAGCTACACAACCTCATTCGCCAGCGCCAGCAACAGCTACACCTTCGGCAACATCTGCCGACTGATTTCCTACTGCAAGCACGAGAAGCTCGAAGCCATGCAGCAGCGCAACAAAGAGCGCCAGGAGGCAGGCCTCGCGCCATACAGCGAGAGCGAGTGGGACACACAGTGGCAAAGCGAGAACCCCGACTGGAACAAGGTGGTCATCATCCCCGTCGTCACCAGCAACGCAACAGTAATGGAGAACGGCGTGAACATGAACACCCAGGTGAGTGTCACACATGACCTCTCGCTCAACAGCATACGCCTCATCGGCGGCGACACGAAAATAAAGATGCAGGTCGTCTACAGCCGCTTCTTCCAGAAATAAACCAAAGCGAAAAAAAATCACCCGCGAAGGTCGAGCACGAAACGGGCTCCCTTCACGAAAGTCGGGTCGACATGCAAGTCGCCACCCATGCGTCGTGCCATCTGCCTGCAAATAGGCAATCCAAGCCCGTCGCCCTTCGTCAGGTCACGCACCTCAAGGAAGGGCTTGAAGATATCCTCCTGCTTCTCCTTCGCAACAGGCGTCCCTGTGTTCGACACCAAGAACTGCTGGGCATGGGCTCCACGCTTCTTGAACTCCAGCGTAACGTGTCCGCCCTCGGGAGCATAGTTAGCGGCATTAGCAAGCAAGTGGGAAAGGATATGGCCGACGTAAGCCCGATGGATTCGCACATTCATCTTGGGCGCATTGACCGTCAGCGTGAGCCCCTTCGCGTTTTCCACCTGCTGAATCAGGCTTTCGCAGAAAGTGGGGATATTGGTGTCCTGCAGCTCAACGGGGTCGTCGCCACAACTCTCCAAACGGGCGAGCAACTCCACGTGTTCCACAAAATGCTGCAATGCTCCCACCACGGGGTTCTTCGCATCCAGTCGGCCCAAACTGGGCATCAGCTGAGCCGATATCTTCTCAACAAAGCGAGCCTTCAGGGTATTGCTTTCCTCCAGCGCTGCAATGGTCTTCTTCTGGCGACGGTTGGCTACAAGGAAACTCATGAGCGCCAACCCAGCCACAACCAGCAGGGCAATGAGCGTCACTGCCAACAGCGAAAGCGACACGACGGCGGCCTGGCGGCTCTTCAATTGTCCGTCACGCTTCTCTATCGCCTCCTGCCTGGTCGCGAGTTCAGCGTTCAGCGCGCCCGTCTCGTCGGCCAGCTTCAGGGCCCCTACCGAGTCTTTCCACGCAACATAGCTCGCGTAGGCTTGTGCCAGCAGTCCTGCGTTATTGCTTCCGCGCCCGTTGCTGATGAGCGTCTTGTATACCTCGTCAACCTTCGCATAATCACCATCGGCAGTCAGGCGTTCCGTCAGTTCGCGAAACGCTTTCTCGCCCTTCGCGTTCTGACCAAAAGTATAGTGACACGTAGCCTTGCAGTAGAGGAAATCATTATAGAGGCTGTCGCTCTCCGACTTCTTCATGTGGCGCTCCATCGCGTCAATTTGCTCTAATGCGTTATTGCTCTTGCGAAGGCGCGTATACATGCGCATTCGTTCCTTACTTACTTGATAGCGCATTGCGGCCTTCTGGGCAGCCGTCGACTTCTGGTCGGCAGAAATCGTGGCTTCCACGCGATGGAGAAACTCGAAGGCTTCGTGATACTTATTATTGGTATAGTAGAGCGTTGTGGCCCTGATACCATTCTCCACAGCAGCTTCCGTCTGCCCTCTACGCCCGTAGCTGTCGAATGAGCGTATGGCTTGTTGCAGCGAACCTCCCCCCATGCTCTCCTGAGCGCGACCCAGCAGGCAGAGGGAGAATAGGATTGATAGTAACAGGGCTCTTTTCATCATCTTATTCTATGATTTACTCGGCAGGCAGACTGACGTTCAGATGAAGTTCGTCGAGCTGGCTCTGGTCGATAACGCCAGGAGCATCGAGCATCACGTCGCGTCCGCTGTTGTTCTTGGGGAATGCGATGCAGTCGCGTATCGAATCGAGACCGGCAAAAAGGCTGACGAATCGGTCGAGGCCGTATGCCAAACCACCATGAGGGGGAGCTCCGTACTTGAAGGCATTCATCAGGAAACCAAACTTCTGCTGAGCTTGCTCTGGCGTGAAGCCAAGAATCTCGAATATCTTTTCCTGAAGCTTTGCATCGTGGATACGAATGCTTCCACCACCAACCTCAACTCCGTTGATGACCATATCGTAGGCATTTGCACGCACGCTGGCCGGATCTGTATCGAGCAGGGGAATGTCCTCGGGCTTGGGCGAAGTGAACGGATGGTGCATGGCCATCAGACGCTGCTCCTCATCGCTCCACTCGTACATGGGGAAGTCGATGACCCACAGGCAGGAGAACTTGTCCTTGGGGCGAAGGCCCATGCGGCTGCCCATCTCCAGGCGTAACTCGCAGAGCTGCTTGCGAGCCTTCAGTGTGTCGGGGCCGCTAATGATAAGGATGAGGTCGCCGGGTTTGGCGTTCATCGCTTGCTTCAGGCGTTCAAGCACCTCGGGCGAATAGAACTTATCGACGCTGCTCTTCACAACACCATCCTCGCCCACGCGAGCATAAACAAGGCCCTTAGCGCCAATCTGCGGACGGCGAACGAAGTCCGTCAGCTGGTCGAGTTGCTTGCGCGTGTATACGGCCTGACCCTCACAGCAGATACCGCCGATATACTCAGCTTCATTGAAGACACTAAACTCACCCGTGCCCTTCAGCACGTCCATCAGCTCTACGAACTTCATGTCGAAACGTGTGTCAGGCTTGTCGCTGCCATAATATTTCATTGCATCGGCCCACGTCATGCGAGGCAGCGTGGGAATGTCGATGCCCAAAAGGCTCTTGAACAGGTGGCGGCTCATGCCCTCGAATACCTGCAGGATGTCTTCCTGCTCGACGAACGACATTTCGCAGTCAATCTGCGTAAACTCAGGCTGACGGTCGGCACGAAGGTCTTCGTCGCGGAAGCATTTCACAATCTGGAAGTAGCGGTCCATACCTGCCACCATCAGCAATTGCTTCAGCGTCTGAGGACTCTGGGGCAAGGCGTAGAACTGACCGGGATTCATGCGCGAAGGCACAACGAAGTCGCGAGCTCCCTCTGGAGTGCTGTTCACCAACACTGGAGTTTCAATCTCCATAAAGCCATGCTCGTCGAGATAGCGACGTACCTCGAAGGCAAACTTATGGCGCAGCTCCAGGTTACGACGCACATTGGGGCGACGCAGGTCGAGATAGCGATACTTCATGCGCAAGTCGTCGCCGCCGTCGGATTGCTCCTCAATTGTGAAGGGAGGCGTCTGGGCCTCGTTCAGCACATTCAGTTCCTGAACGATGATTTCGATGTCGCCTGTCGGCAGGTTGGCATTCTTACTCTGTCGCTCGCTGACTTTACCCTTAACCTGGATAACCCACTCACGCCCCATGCGGTTGGCGCTCTCGCAGAGCTCTGCATTGTTCGATTCGTCGAAAACCAACTGAGTGATGCCATAGCGGTCACGCAGGTCGACAAAGGTCATTCCACCCATCTTGCGCGTGCGCTGAACCCACCCGCTCAGGGTTACTATTTCTCCTACATTGGCGAGACGAAGCTCGCCACAGGTTTTTGTTCTATACATCTTTTATATTTACTTTTTATGAATTCAGGAGACAAAATTACAAAACTATTTTATTATCTCCAAGAGTTCACTTGGGTGATTAATAAACGTTGTTGCGCCTGCTGCAATAAGCTGTTCCCTGTCGCGAAAGCCCCATAGGACGGATATGCAAGGGAGGCCCGAATTGGCGGCTGTCTGCACGTCGACCTCACTATCTCCCACATACACAGAATCTTCTGCCTTAACGCCCAACGTCTTCAGCGCAAGCTCAACCATATCGGCCGAAGGCTTGCGACGCACGCCCTCCCTCTCGCCGATGGCCACATCAACGAGCCCACGAAAATAGATATCGTAGAGCTCGTCGACTCCGGCTTGTAACTTATTGCTCACAATGGCAGTCAGCAATCCTCTGGACTTTACGTCGCGAAGCATCTCGCGAACGCCATCGTAGAGCCTCGTATTATCTTGGCAATGGATAAGATAATGACTACGAAACGTTTCAAAGCAGCGCTCAACGTCGGAAACGCTAACACCCTGAGGCACAGCACGCTCGACAAGGAGATGAACTCCGTTGCCCACGAACTGACGCACCTCATCGAGCGTCCGCTCTTCCCAACCCATGCTACGCAAAGCGTAGTTCACGCTGTCGCAAAGGTCCTGCAAGGTATAAGTCAGGGTCCCGTCGAGATCAAATATTATCGCTTTAACCGACATACGCCATCATTCTGCTTAGATACTTCCCAATGATGTCAAATTCCAGATTCACGAGCGAGCCAACACGTATATCGTGAAAGTTCGTATTCTCGTAGGTATAAGGAATAATGCATACTTCAAACTCGTTGTCTGTCGGCCGACATACAGTCAGGCTTACACCGTTTACCGTCACGCTGCCCTTGTCAACGGTCACATATCCACGACGAGCCATTTCGGGCGAAGCGTCGTAGCGGAAGCGGAACACATAGCTTCCCTTCTGGTCTTCGACGGAAATACAGCGTGCGGTAGTGTCGACGTGGCCCTGAACAATATGGCCATCGAGCCGTCCGTTCATCATCATCGAACGCTCGACATTTACCTCATCACCGACCTTCAGAAGGCCCAGGTTACTGCGCTCAAGCGTCTCTCGCATTGCGGTTACAGTATAAGTTCCTTCGGAAAGGCGTACAACCGTGAGGCACACGCCGTTATGCGATACGCTTTGGTCTATCTTCAGTTCACTCACAAACGAGCATGAAAGGGTGAAATGAAGATTATCGAGTTCTCTCTCAATGGCTACAACGCGAGCCGTTTCTTCTACTATTCCAGAAAACATAATCTGTTGTTGTTTGGTTAAAATTCATGCAAAGTTAACATAATTTTGGCAAAGCGCAAAATACTCTCGCCCACACCTGCGAGTCTTTTTAAGTATTGTTAAAAGAAAAGAGATTATTTGGCTATGTCACAACAAAAGTGTACCTTTGTTTGCTCAAAAAAGATGTATTAAAGATAGTGATTGTGAAAACATTAAAGACACATAAGAGATATCTGGCGCTCATCTTCGTCTGCCTGACGATTTTACCAGCCTTTGCCCAAGGCTCGTGGACACTACGCCAATGTCTCGATTATGCGCGCGAGAACAACATCCAACTGCAGAAAAGTCGCATCAGCCAGAAGGAAGGCGAAATCACCCTGTGGCAGGACAAGGGAGCACTCTTCCCAAGCCTAAGCTTTGCCACAAGTCAGAGCATCGGATTCCGCCCGTTTGAAAAAAATATGGCCATCGTGCAAAACGGACAAGTGACGCAGACCTCCAACAAGTTCACCGAGCAAGGCTCCTATGGGCTGAATGCAAGCTGGACAGTATGGAACGGCGGCATCAACCACAAGAACGTCAAGGCGCAGGAAGTGCAGAACGAAATCACAAAACTCGCAACCGCACAAAGCGAACTTTCCATACAGGAGCAGATCGCCCAGTTGTACGTGCAAATCCTATACAGTGCAGAAGCCAAGAATGTGAACGAACAGCTTGCCGAAACCGCCAAGAGTCAATACGAGCGAGGAGTGGAAATGCAGAAGCAGGGCCAAATGTCGAAGGCCGACGTTGCTCAGCTCGAGGCCCAGTGGCGAAGCGCACAATACGACATCGTGAACAGTGAGACACAGGTGCTGAACTACAAGCGGCAGTTGAAGTCATTGCTCGAATTAGGTATCAACACCCCGTTTGACGTCGCTGGTAGCGCCCCGTCCGACGAACAAGTGCTCGCCCCCATCCCTTCGGCCCAAAGCACCTTCGAAAAAGCACTCAACACGCGCCCCGAGATACGCAGCGCGGAGCTCAGCATCAAGGCTGCCGATATGGGCATCGATATCGCAAAGCGAGGCTACTACCCTACGATTGGCGTGAGCGCAAGCGCTGGGGACAGCCATTATAGCGGGAGCAACGACAAGGTGGGACAACAGATGAAGAACAACCTGAACCTGAGTGCCGGCGTGAACCTGAGTGTGCCCATCTTCGATAACCGACGCAACAAGAGCGCCGTAGAGAAAGCCAAACTGCAAAAGGTTACGAGCGAACTCGACCTTCAGGACAAGAAGAATGTGCTGTCGAGCACCATCGAGAACTACTGGCTCAATGCCAACAGCAGTCAGCAACGCTTCCTCTCGGCACGCGCAAAGGTTGAAAGCGCGCAGACCAGCTACGAACTGCTCGACGCCCAATTCAAGAACGGGCTGAAGAACATCGTGGAGTTGCTGCAGGGACGCGACAACCTGGTTAGTGCCAAGCAGGACGAACTGCAAAGCAAGTACACCACGCTGCTCAACATTCAGCTGCTGAAATTCTATGGCGGCGAAGAAATCTCAATGTAAATACAAGACAAAGACATATGAAAGAAATGAAACAACTTTGTGGGTTATGCCTCCTATGCATCCTGTGTGCCGCATGTAAGCCCAAGGTAGAGTTTACATACTCCACAGCAAGAGTAGAGATACAGGATATTACGACCAGCGTAACGGCAACCGGAACCATCGAGCCCGTAACGAGCGTCGACGTGGGTACGCAAGTGAGCGGCATCGTCAGTAAACTCTATGTCGATTACAACAGCGTGGTCAAAGCCGGGCAGGTAATTGCCGAACTGGACCGCACCAACCTGCTGAGCACGCTCGCCAGCGCACAGGCAAGCCTGAAGAGCGCACAAAGCGACCTCGACTACCAAAAGGCAAACTACGAACGCTTCAAGAATCTTTATGACCAAGGGCTGATTAGTGCCAACGACTTCGAGCAGGCTCGACTGTCATACGTGCGCTCACAGCAAACCGTTGCCCAACAAAAGGAAAGCGTGAAGCGCGCACAAACCGACCTCGGATATGCCACCATCACAAGCCCCATCGACGGAGTGGTGCTCTCGAAAGAGGTTGAAGAGGGACAAACCGTTGCCTCAAGTTTCAACACACCCACACTGTTCAAAATTGCCCAAGACCTTACCGACATGCGCGTAATTGCCGATGTTGACGAAGCCGACATAGGAGAAGTGAAGAACGGGCAGCGTGTGACCTTCACCGTCGACGCATTCCCCAACGACACCTTCGAAGGAGTCGTAACACAAGTGCGCCAGGAAGCAACGACGGAGAGCAACGTCGTCACCTACGAGGTAGTTATCAGCGCACCAAACCAAGACCTCAAGCTAAAGCCAGGACTGACGGCAAACGTGACCATCTACACGCTGGAAATGCACGATGTTCTCGCCGTCCCTGCCAAAGCGCTACGCTTCACGCCCACCGACGCGATGCTTAACGAAGGGGAAAGCATTACCGACACTCAGGCAGAACATAAGCTTTGGGTAAAGGAAGGAACGAACATCAAGGCCATCGCCGTGGAAACAGGTATGACCAACGGCACACTAACCCAAATCGTGAACGGCATCTCCGATGGCACTGAGGTGCTGACCGACGTGCAGAGCGGACAACCAGAGGAGGAAGTGGCAAACGCCAATCCCTTCATGCCGCACCCCCGAAAGAAGAACAACGACAAGAGTAAGAAGTAGTCTTACACGAAAGTAGCGATTAGAGCCCCAAAGATAATGGCTGAAGAAAGAAAAGTTGTTATTGAGCTACAGGATGTGCGACGCGAGTTCCACGTAGGCAGCGAGATTGTCAAGGCACTGCGTGGCGTGAGCTTCAAAATCTATGAAGGCGAGTTCGTGACCATCATGGGCACCTCAGGTTCGGGTAAGAGCACACTGCTTAACCAACTGGGATGCCTCGACACCCCGACGAGTGGCGAATACATCTTAGACGGAGTGCCCGTGAGAAAGATGCGCCGACGCGATCGTGCAGTACTCAGGAACAGAAAGATTGGTTTTATCTTCCAAAACTATAATTTGCTGGCCAAGACGACCGCTGTGGAAAACGTGGAGTTGCCGCTGATGTATAACAGCACCTACAACGCCAAGCAGCGACGCGAGGCTGCCATCAAGGCACTGGAGGCTGTAGGACTGGGCGACCGCCTTGAGCACAAGTCGAACCAGATGTCTGGCGGACAGATGCAACGTGTGGCCATTGCCCGCGCCCTTGTCAACAATCCGGCAGTCATCCTCGCCGACGAAGCAACGGGTAACCTCGACACACGCACGAGTTTCGAAATCCTTGTGCTCTTTCAGCAGCTTCATCGCCAAGGGCGCACCATTATCTTCGTCACCCACAACCCCGAGATTGCACAATACAGCAGCCGAAACATCATGCTGCGCGACGGCAAGATACGCGAGGATGTTGAGAATAAGAACATACTGGATGCAGCAGAAGCTCTCGCCGCATTGCCCAAGAACCAAGACGACTAAGACACATGAACCTCACAAATCTACTTAAAGTGGCCATTACGGCCATCATGAGCAACAAGTCGCGCACCCTGCTTTCCACGTTGGGCATCATCATTGGTGTGGCTGCCGTCATCACAATGATGGCCATCGGCCAAGGCTCGAAAGAAAGCATCCGCACGGAACTTTCGAAGATGGGCACAAACCTGCTCACCATACGTCCGGGCGGCGAGATGCGAGGCGGCGTGCGACTCGACCCCTCTGCAATGCAAACCCTGAAGATGACCGACTACGAAGCCATCCAAAACGAAGCAAAGCTGATAACCCACATCAGTCCTGAAGTTAACGCTGCCGGACAAGTTATCTACGGCGCAAAGAACACCAACACAACAGTCTATGGCGAAAGTCCCGAGTACCTGAGCATCAAGCTCTGGGAAATCAAAGACGGAGAATGCTTCACCGACGAAGACATAAAGAAGAGTGCAAAGGTGTGTGTCGTTGGCACAACCATCGTGGAAGAGCTGTTCGGAGACAAGAACTTCGACGCCGTGGGCAAAACCATCCGATTCAAGAGCATCCCCTTCCGCATTGTGGGCATACTCAAGAGCAAGGGCTACAACTCGTGGGGCATGGACCAAGACAACGTGATGATTGCCCCATACACCACCGTCATGAAACGTATTGCCGCACAGACCTTCTTCAACAGCATCAACGTCAGCGCCCTGAAAGAAGAATTGAGCGACGAAGCTATCGAAGAGCTCTCGACCATTCTGCGACGCAACCACAAGATAAAGGAAGGCGGCGACGACGACTTCACCATACGCTCGCAACAGGAGATGATGGAGACGATGTCGAGCACGATGACCACGCTGCAAACCGTCTTGGTCGTAGCGGCAGCCTTCTCGCTGCTCGTTGCCGGAATTGGCATCATGAACATCATGCTGGTGAGCGTGACGGAGCGCACAAAGGAGATTGGTCTCCGTATGTCGGTGGGCGCACGAGGAATCGATATAAGCCGACAGTTCCTGCTCGAAAGCGTTACGATAAGTTTGTCTGGCGGAATTATTGGCATCGGATTAGGCTATCTGCTCAGCTGGGTGGCAAACATGATAGGCTTCCCTGCCACCGTGCCCCTGTGGAGCGTGATAGTCAGCTTTGGCGTATGTGCCCTCATCGGGCTGCTCTTTGGCTATATCCCTGCCCACAAGGCCGCCACGATGGACCCCATAGAAGCACTTAGATACGAATAAAACAACTAAAATAAAACAAAGCGAACATTATGAAAAAGATACTGCTTAGTTTGTTGCTGCTTGTAGCCATAGGCGCATCAGCACGTGAGAAAAGAGACGATTCGAAATACCTGAAGGGCGCCGTTCCCGAGGTCAACGGAATAGTAACCTTCACGAAAAGCTTCAGTGTTCCTGGGAAGACGGAGGCAGAGTTGCGCAAGGTGATGCGCGAATTCATCGAAAAACTGGTAGACGAATCGATTCCCGCACCTGGCAACTATGCGCGAATGATGGAAGACGAGAACTCCGACGACATCACGGCACGCGTTTGCGAATGGATGATATTCAAGAAGAAAGCATTCAACCTCGACAGAACGCGCTTCCGCTACCAGATTAAAGCCAGCATTGACGGCCAGCGCATCACCCTCACCATAACCAACATCACCTATTACTACAACGAGGATATGGAGACGATGAACGGTGAGATTTACAAGGCCGAAACATGGATTAGCGATAAAGAAGCGCTGAACAAGGCACAGACTAAACTCTACCCCAAGAGCGACAAGTTCCGCCGCAAGACCGTTGATCGTGCCGAGGAAATCTTCAATGATGCAATAGAAATCTTTGAAGAAAAGGAAGAGGTTCCCGTCAAGCCCGTACGCAAAAACGTCATCGAAGACTAAGCATGAGCGAAGAAGAGCGATTGGCACTGGCCCATGAGTACTATCGCAAGGGCAACGCATATCGCAAACAAAGCGATTGGCAACATGCCCTCGAGAACTACAATCACGCCATCGAGTTGGACCCATCGTCGCCTGCGGTCAAGGCAAAGGAAATGCTTGACAACATTCTCAACTACTATTGCAAGGCAATGTTTAACCCCTAAACATCAAGTTTTCAAGGAAAAGAATTATGAGAGGAGCTATCGTAGTAGACACTGAACGATGTAAAGGATGTAACCTTTGTGTCGTTGCCTGCCCTTTGAACATTATTAGATTAACAAAGAAAGCCGTTAATAAAAGAGGATATGCTTTCGCAGAACAAGTTGTGGAAGGCATGTGCTCCGGCTGCACCTGCTGTGCCCAAGTATGTCCCGACGGATGCATAACGGTTTATCGCAAAAGGTAAAAGATGGAGGAGAAAAACGAAATTTTATTGATGAAAGGTAACGAGGCCATCGCCCACGCAGCCATACGCTGTGGTTGCGACGGATACTTTGGCTATCCCATTACCCCACAAAGCGAAGTGCTGGAAACATTAGCTAAAGAGGAACCCTGGAAGACGACTGGAATGGTTGTCTTGCAGGCCGAAAGCGAAGTCGCTGCCATCAATATGTTGTACGGCGGAGGTGCCGTCGGCAAGCGAGTAATGACCTCTTCCTCGAGCCCAGGCGTGGCTCTGATGCAAGAGGGAATAACCTATATGGCAGGTGCAGAACTGCCCGGACTTATCGTGAACGTGCAACGCGGAGGCCCAGGTCTGGGCACAATACAACCCAGTCAGGGCGACTACTTCCAGAGCACACGCGGAGGAGGCAACGGCGACTATAACGTCATTGTGCTCGCACCAGCCAGCGTGCAGGAAATGGCCGACTTCGTAGATTTAGGCTTCAATCTGGCCTTCAAGTATCGCAATCCCGTGCTGATGCTGAGCGACGGCGTAATCGGACAGATGATGGAAAAGGTGGTGCTCCCACCCTTCAAGCCTCGTCGCACCAACGAGGAGGTACGACAAGAATGCCCGTGGGCGGCCATCGGTAAGCGCGAAAAGGGCAAAAGCATCGTAACCTCGCTGGAGCTCGAGCCAAAAGAAATGGAGAAGCACAACCTGCACCTGCAGGAGAAATACGCAACGATACGCAAGAACGAAGTCCGATTCGAAAGCTTCAAGACCGAAGATGCCGACTATCTGATTGTTGCCTTTGGTTCCGCCTCACGAATTGCCCAGAAGTCCATTGAGTTGTGTCGGGCAGAGGGCATCCGAGTGGGAATGCTTCGCCCCATCACGCTATGGCCCTTCCCCACAGAAGAAATAGCCCGTCTAAGCAAACAGGTAAAAGGAATACTCAGTGTGGAAATCAATGCCGGACAGATGATTGAGGATATCAAGCTGGCCGTTGAAGGGCGAGTACCCGTGAGCCACTATGGTCGCATGGGCGGCATGGTGCCTGGGCCCGACGAGATTGTCGCAGCACTGAAAGAAAAGGTCATTAATAAGTAATTCATTCTACAATGGAAGATGCAAATGAAATGCTGGCTCAACAGCAGCAAGAATTGGAACGGATACGCAACAAACGCGTTCGCCACACGAATACGGAAGGCATCCGTAAGATTCTCAACGTAGCATTCCTGGCCATCGCGCTAACCGGTGTCGTTCTTTACTTTATGTATCCCGACAAACATCTCCTCGGGATGATAGTCATCGGCATAGGTATGGTCGTGAAAATTGTAGAGTTTTTCATTCGAAAAATGTTATAGTATTGAACAATGACGAATCAGGAAATCATACAACCCGAAAACTTAGTTTACAAGAAGCCCAAACTGCTCAACGACAAGACCATGCACTACTGTCCGGGCTGCAGCCACAGTGTAGTGCACAAACTCATTGCAGAGGTCATTGAGGAGATGGGCATGGAGGACAAGTCCGTGGGCATATCTCCCGTCGGATGCGCCGTCTTTGCCTACAGCTATATTGACATCGACTGGATAGAAGCAGCGCACGGACGCGCCCCAGCCATCGCATGTGCCGCCAAGCGCCTTTGGCCCGAGAATCTGGTGTTCACCTATCAGGGCGACGGCGACCTCGCATGCATCGGCACGGCAGAATCCATCCATTCGCTGAACAGGGGCGACAACATCACCATCATCTTCGTGAACAATGCCATCTATGGAATGACTGGCGGACAAATGGCCCCCACTACCCTGATGGGCATGAAGACCGTCACCTGCCCCTATGGCCGACAGGCCGACCTGCACGGCTACCCACTGAAGATAACCGAAATAGCAGCCACGCTCGAGGGCACATGCTACGTCACCCGTCAGGCTGTCAACAACGTGGCCTACATCCGTCGGGCGAAAGCAGCCATACGCAAAGCCTTCGAATACTCGATGCAGGGCAAGGGCAGTTCGCTCGTGGAGATTGTGGGCACTTGTTCGTCGGGCTGGAAGAAGACGCCCGAGGAGGCAAACCGGTGGATGGAGGAAAACATGTTCCCCTTCTACAAGCTTGGCGACCTGAAGGACATTAAGTGAAAAGGTATAAAAGATTAAGGAATAAGGATTAAAACATATATTGTGAAAAGTGAAATAATTATAGCCGGATTTGGCGGACAAGGTGTGCTCTCGATGGGCAAGATACTTGCCTACGCCGGATTGTTTGAGGGAAAGGAAGTAACCTGGATGCCGGCCTACGGGCCAGAGCAACGAGGCGGAACGGCCAACGTCACCGTCATCGTGAGCGACGAAGCCATCTCGTCCCCCATTCTGAGCTCATACGACATCGCCGTGGTGCTGAACCAGCCCTCGTTGGATAAATTCGAGGAGAAGATAAAGCCGGGCGGCATTATCATCTACGACCCTTACGGCATCAGCACTCCCCCAAGTCGCAGCGACATAAGCATCTATCGCATCGACGCGATGGACGCAGCAGCCGAGATGTCGAACGTGAAGAGTTTCAACATGATTGTGCTGGGCGGATTGCTAAAGGTGTGCCCCATTGTGGGAATTGACAACGTGCTGAAGGCCCTTCGCAAGACACTGCCGCAGCGCCACCACAACCTGATTCCGCAAAACGAGCAGGCTCTGCAGCGCGGTCACGAAGTAATAAGCAAAGAGGCATAAAAAGACGAATGAGACGCCGATTCCTATACATCCTCCTCATCGCGCTCAACTGCGTGGTTGTAAGTGCACAAAACTACGGCACGTATGACGGCAACGACCCGCAGTCTGGCGACAGTCGCGGTTCGAAAGCGAAGAAGAGTTCCTGGGGAAGAGACACAACGGAGAATAAGATTGAGAACGTGCCCATAGGCGTTACGCAATGGACCGTCGACGAACGCTTGGGCCACATCATTCCGGCAGACAACAACGACACCGTCACCCACATGTTTCACAACTACAACGAAACAACGGGATACAATGGTGAATACAGCATCCTGGGCAACGCCGGTTCGCCTCGTCTCAGCCGCATCTACATGAACCGCGATGCTTCCAATCCGCAGCTCTTTCTGCAACCCTTCGACTACTTCTTGGGCGGGATGAAGGAGTTCCGCTTCTCGAACACGCTGAGCCCGATGACCAACCTGGCCTTCCACAAGGTGGGCAACAAGACTAACGGCCAAGAGCGACTGCACGCCTACTTTGCCTCAAACATCAACAAGGAGGCGGGCATCGGCATGAAGTTCGACTACCTTTATGGCAGAGGGTACTACAACTCACAGGCCAACAGCCAGTTCGGCGGCACGTTCTTCGGCTACTATCTTGGCGACCGCTACAACGTGCATGCGTACGTCAACGTCAACCACTTCAAGATGGCAGAGAACGGTGGCATAGAGAACGACGCATACATACGCAATCCGCAGAGTTTCCCCCGAAGTTATGGGTCGAAGGACATTCCGACATTGCTCACTGATACATGGAACCGCAACGAGAATCAGGCTGCATTCCTCACGCATCGCTACAATCTCGGATTCCATCGCGAGGTGGAGCTGCCGGACAGCGTAAAGCCAAAGATGCCTGGGGACAAGGAATTGCTGCAGCAGTTGTCGGACAGCCTGCGCACATTGGCTCAGACCGACTCGCTCAGGCGCGCGCTGCTGCTTGATTCGCTGCGCACGAAGTGGACTTCGGAGCAAATCGTCCCCAAGGAGTTTGTGCCCGTGAGCAGCATCATCCACACCCTGAGCATCAACAATCTGCGCCACACCTACTACTCCCACAACACGCCAAAGGACTATTACACCAACCTCTATTACGGCGACCTGACCAGCGTGAAGGACCGCACGAAATCGCTTTCCGTGCGGAACACCATCGGTCTGTCGCTGCGCGAGGGATTCAACAAATGGGCGCAGATGGGCATTGCCGTGTTTGCCTTCCACGAGTTGAATACCATCACGCTCCCCTGGCTCGACGGCGGCACACTGGGGCGCAAGCGCTACACGGAACAGAACATATTCGTGGGCGGTGAGATAACGCGCACGCAGGGTAAGTTCATCCACTATAACGTGAGCGGCGAGGTTTCGATCGTGGGCGACGACGTGGGCGACTTCAACATCGACGGCACAGCCGATCTCGACCTGAAGATTGGGCGGCGCGACACGTTGCAAGTCGAGGTGCACGGCTACGTCAAGAACATAGCCCCCGACATCTACATGGAGCACTACCACAGCCAGTTCCTGTGGTGGGACAAAGATTTGTCGAAAGAATTCAAGACGCGCATCGAAGGCTCACTTCGCCTGCCGCGCATCGGCACTTGTGTGAGCGTGGGCGTAGAGAATGTGAAGAACTATGCCCACCTGGCGATGCAGAACACCTTTGTGGGCGACGATGCCTCATCCCCGCTTCCTGCCGACTACAGCCACGCGGTTGTGGTGCGCCAGACGGGTGGCAACGTGCAGGTCTTCTCGGCCCGCCTGTGCCAGGACCTTGCCTTCGGGCCCTTCCATTGGGACAACGACATCACCTACCAGACGAGCAGCGACGCGGGCAAGCTTCCGCTGCCCAAACTCACGCTCTACAGCAACATCTATTTCAAGTTCAAGATAGCCAAAGTGCTGAATGTGGAGCTGGGCGGCGACCTGCGCTACTTCACCCGCTACTACGCGCCCGACTATTGTCCTGCCATCCAGCAGTTTGCCGTTCAGGACGCCAGCCAGCCGATGGTCAAGATAGGAAACTACCCCATTGTGAATGCCTATCTGAATCTCCACATCAAGCACTGCCGGCTCTATTTCGCCATGAATCACCTGAACGCAGGGTCGGGCCGAATGTTCTGGGCTCCCCACTATCCCATGGACCCACGAACGTTCCATTTCGGCGTCAGTTGGAACTTCTTCAATTAGGCCTTACAACGGCCCGCTCCAATCGATGCGTCGACGGAGCTTCGTCAATGCGTCGACGGAGGCTCGTCAATGCATCGACGGAGGCTCGTCAATGCGTCGACGAAAAAAGCCCATTATTTCAACCCTAAAACAACGACGCTTTGCGGAGGGCAACGCGACGCAATGTATCGGCCGTCGCGACGCTTCGCAAGGGCCGTCGCGACGCTTTGTTTTGAGCCTTGCGACGCATTGCGGAAGACGATGCGCCCCAACGCACATTTTGTGGCAGCGCATTGTGGGAAATCTCATTTTTTTTTCGTAAGTTTGCAAGGTCATATCTACATAAGATTAGCACAATAAATATGAAGAGCATAAAATGGGGCTTTATCGGCTGCGGCGAGGTTACCGAACGCAAATCCGGCCCTGCCTTCTCGCTCGTGCCCGGCTCGAGCGTGGTGGCCGTGATGAGCCGCAACCAGGAGAAGGCCAAGTCATACGCCACGCGCCACAACATTCCGCGCTGGTACACCGATGCACAGGAACTGGTTGACGACCCAGAGGTGAATGCCGTATACATCGCCACGCCGCCCAGCAGCCACGCAACCTACGCCATCATGGCCATGAAGTCGGGCAAACCCGTCTACGTGGAGAAGCCCCTGGCTGCCAGCTACCCCGACTGTCAGCGCATCAACCGCATCTCGGAACAAACGGGCGTGCCCTGTTTCGTGGCCTACTATCGCCGCTACCTGCCCTACTTCCAGCGCGTCAAGCAAATGCTGGAAGAGGGAGCCATCGGCAAGGTCATGTGCGCGCAAATACGCTTCGCCGTGCCCCCGCGCGACCTCGACTACAACCGCGAGAACCTGCCCTGGCGCGTGCAGCGCGACATCGCCGGCGGCGGCTACTTCTACGACCTTGCGCCCCACCAAATCGACCTCCTGCAGAACATGTTCGGCCCTATACTGCGCGCCCACGGATACTGTACCAACCGCGCCGGCCTCTATCAGACGGAAGACACCGTCTCGGCAGCATTCCAGTTCAGCGACGGCATGCCAGGCTCCGGCTCGTGGTGCTTTGTGGCAAACGAGGCAGCACGCGTCGACCGCATCTCCATCGGAGGCGAACTGGGCAGCATCCAGTTCTCCGTCTTCACCTACGACCCCATCGTCCTCCTGACCAAAGCAGGCCGGGATGAGATAGTCGTGCCCAACCCGCCCCACGTGCAGATGCCACTGATTGAAAAAGTCGTGCGCCACCTCCAAGGGCTCGAGCAATGCACCTGCGACAGCACGTCGGCCACCACCGTCAACTGGGTGATGGACCGCATATTAGGAAAATAAAAACACCACTATGAACGAAACATATCGAAACGAACTGGTCGAAAGATTCCTCAGCTACGTAAAGATTGACACCCAATCGAGCGAAGAAGGCGAAGGCCGCTGCCCCAGCACCGACAAACAGTTGCAGCTTGCCCGCCACCTGACGGAGGAGCTCAAGACACTGGGGCTCGAGGAAGTAGAGATGGACCAACACGGCTACGTCTACGCCACACTGCCCGCAAACACCAAGCGCAACATCCCCACAATCGGCTTTATCGCCCACATCGACACAAGCCCCGACTGCTCGGCCACAAACATTCGCCCCCGCATCATCGAAGCCTACGACGGCAGCGACATACAACTCAACAGCGAAGTAACCACACACGTGTCGCTCTTCCCCGAACTGAAGCAACACATCGGCGAAGACCTCATCGTCACCGACGGAACCACCCTGCTGGGCGCCGACGACAAGGCTGGCATCGCCGAGATTGTCACCGCCATGACCTACCTCATGGGCCACCCCGAAATCGAGCACGGAAAAGTGCGCGTCGCCTTCAACCCCGACGAGGAGATTGGCATGGGCGCCCACCTTTTCGACGTCGAGCGCTTCGGCTGCCAATGGGCCTACACGATGGACGGCAGCGAAGTGGGCGAACTGGAATACGAAAACTTCAACGCCGCCTCGGCCAAAGTCGTCATCAAAGGCCGCAACGTGCACCCCGGCTACGCCAAAGGCAAAATGATTAACGCCTGCATCGTAGCTCACGAAATCGTGGAAATGCTGAAAGCCGAGCGACCCGAAACGACGGAAGGCTACGAGGGATTCTTCCACCTGACCAACATGGCGGGCAACGTGGAAGAAGCCACCCTGAGCTTCATCATACGCGACCACGACCGCACTCGCTTCGAGGAGCGGAAGGCTCGCCTGCAACAAATTGCCGCTACCCTCAACGATACCTACGGCGAAACCATCGCAACCGTGAGCATCAAGGACCAATACTATAACATGCTGGAGCGACTTCACGACAAGCCCCACATCACGGCCATCGCCAAAGAGGCAATAAAAGAGGCATGCGGCTTCTGCACCATCGTGCCCATTCGAGGCGGCACCGACGGAGCACAACTCAGCTTCAAGGGACTCCCCTGCCCCAACATCTTTGCCGGCGGGCTCAACTTCCACGGGCGTCACGAATTCGTGCCCATACAAAGCATGGAGAAGGCCACGATGACAATCGTAAACATCTGTCGAATAACAGCTTCACAATCATGAACAACGAAGCACGCATTGACAAATGGCTGTGGGCAGCTCGCATCTTCAAGACACGCACCCTCGCAGCGGCAGCATGCAAGAAAGGCCAAGTGAGCCTTGGCGGCAACCAACTCAAGCCCTCCCGCATGGTGAGAGTGGGCGACATTATTGACGTCAAGAAGCCCCCCATCACTTATTCCTTCCGAATCCTGCAGGCCATCGAACACCGCGTGGGCGCTAAGCTCATCCCCGAAATTCTCGAGAACATCACAAGCCCGGAACAGTACGAACTGCTGGAAATGAGCAAAATCAGCGGCTTTGTCGACCGTGCACGAGGTACTGGGCGCCCCACGAAGAAGGAACGCCGCGCGCTCGACGACTTCAAGGAAGACGTGCCCGTGTTCTTCGGAGATTTCGATTTCGACCTCGACGACGACGAATAAAACAAAAAGAATCATACTATGAAAAAAATCATCCTCGCTCTTGCAACGATTTGCAGCCTAACGCTTTCCGCCAATGATGCTGTCGACGTAACAGGCTACTTGGCCAACCCGTCATTCGAACTGGACGACATCACAAGCCTGCCCGCCGATAACACTCGTGGCGCTTACACAGCATCCACCGTCGTTAACTGGCAACTCAGTGGCAGCTACGGAGTGAGCGACATCATGACTGCCGCTGCCACAGCCACCGACAACAACTTTGGCGCACCGGGCAAGCCCAGCGACGGCAATCAGATGTACTACATCAGAAACTCTTGGAGCGACTCGGAAGCAAGCCTGACACAAAGCATCACCCTGCCCGAGGGTACCTACAAACTGACGGTCAACAATAAGTGCATCACGGCAGCGAGCCACAGCGCAGCCCTCGTGGCCGGCAGCAACGAGACGGCCCTAACCTTCCACACATCAATGCCCAGCAAGTGGGATACCACCGAGCTCGTCTTCACGCTTAAACAAACGACGACCTTGGTCATCGGGTTGGAAGTGAAATTCATCAACAGCAGCGGTGCATCCATTCTCATCGACAACTTCCATCTCTACAGCTATCCCGAAGGATACGTAGAGCCCGAAGACCCCACAGAAAGCGAAGTGGCATCGCCCACCGAAGGCGTTATTAACGCGACCTTCGTCAACGAAGCCGAGATGATGACCGACCTGCTGCAGATGCTGGCCGACTTCAGCACTTACCTCAGCAACGACTATCAAGCATGCAGCTCGCCCAACAGCAAGGATGAGGAATGTGGATGCTTCAAGGGTGAAAGCACGATGGCAAGCAACGAGGCCGGCGTGCGCACCAACGCCGACCTCTCGATGATTTGCGCCTTCCTGGTTAAGTACGCCAAACCCGCCGGCATCAGCCTTCCAGCGGGGATTACCTGGGACCGCATCGAAGACATTGCCATGAAGTCGCTCGTCTTTGCCTACTCCACACATAAAGCCAACAAACTGAAGGTTTGCTCGGATAACAAATACTGGGGCAGCACGAGCAGCAGCGACTACGTTTGGGAATCCTCGCTGTGGGCCATGTCCGTAGCCTACTCTGCCTTCTTCCAGTGGGACAAGCTTTCCGAGGTCCAGAAAGGCTACATCTACAATATGCTGAAGGCCGAATGTAACTATGAGCTCAATCGCACCATACCCACAAAATACGACGGCGATACAAAAGCCGAGGAAAACGGATGGGAAGCCGACGTGCTGGCCGCTGCACTTGGTCTGTTCCCCAACGACCCACTGGCGCCCAAGTGGTTCGAACGCATGCGCCAGTTTGCCATCAACAGCTATAGTCACACCAACGACGCCACTAACAACAATGTGATTGACGAATGGTACGACACGAAAACAGTGGCCGACCTCTATCAGGGACAGAACCTCTACAATGACTACACACTGCAGAACCACAACCTTTTCCACACGTCATATCAGAATGTAGTGATGCAAGAATTGGGTGAGGCTGCACTCGCACTCAAACTATTCCAGACAGGACTTGGATACGAGGAAAAGTGGAAGACCAACGCCCTCATGCACAACAACCAGCAGGTGATGGACAACGTGCTGAACTGGCTGGCACTGACCGACGGCGAACTGGCCATGCCGAACGGCAACGACTGGAGCCTGTTCCTCTACGACCAAATCACGTCCTACACTACACAGGCTTGTTTCCTGCGCGATGCCAACGCTCTTATGCTGGAGAACCTTGCCTACAAGAGCATTAAGGCACGACAGAAAACAACAGCTGATGGTTCGTGGCTCCTGCGCCCCGACGTACAGGCACGCCGCATGGGCGTAGAGGCTCATCGCGTCATGATGACATATCTCATGCATCTCGCCCTCTCAACCTCCGACCTCACCCCAACGGACTGGGAGGCCTTCCGAACGGCCCACAGCGAGGCACGCATCCTTCCGAGTCAAAATGTTGTCCGTGCTTTCACCAAGGACCGATTTACTACATTCTCGTGGAGCAAAGGCCTGAGCAGCTACACTGGCTATATTGCTGCGAACAGTGTGGACAAGAATAAAATCGTCGTTCCCTATCGTGCCAACAATACAGGCAACCTGCTGGGCTGGTACACAGTAAGCGGGAAAAGCACAAACGCCACGCCTGTCGTCAGCGGTATCTACACGCTAAAGGGTGACGGCTATACCATGAACGGCGAGCTGTCTACCAACGGGGGCTCTCTCGACAACCGCTTTGCCATCTATTCGACACCCGGCAATGCCGTCATTTACTTAGATTACGTGCAGGGACTCTCCAGCGGAACAATCACAGGAGAATACGGAGGCTTGACAGCCATTTCGGTTGACGAACTCACTAAGACTACGCGAACACTTTATTACAGCGACACCGCAGACGACGAAGGCAGTATCAAGCACAAGCAATCCGACGGAAGTTCTCTGCAACGCTTCACCACCAACTGGGTGAACATCGACAATGCTGTGGGCGTAGTATCAAAGAGTGACAAGCAGATGGCCTTCGGCGATCGTGCCAACAACAACAGCATCATGACTGCGAAGCTATATCCATCATATAGCAATGCAAGCCGGAGTTTCTCGAAAGGTTCGCTCGTCGACCGTCGTAACGTCGTATTCTACAGCAACGCATCAGCCGAGACAACTCAGCAAATGGAAGAGCAGCTCAACGTCCTGACCGACATCGTACCCAAGGGATGGAACGGCGTTATTGCAGCTGACCCCAACGGGACAAACTACCTGTTGCTCTCCCACTTTGCTGAAACGACCAACGAAGCTACGCTCTCCGACGTCACATGCAAACTGGGTGCCCCTGTGTTTGAGGTAGACACAAAGATTAACGACAGCAAATCAACGGCAACATTCAAGGCCCACGAAAACAACAGTATAGGCCAAGTGTTGAAAGTATTTGTCAAAGGCAGCAGCCTCGTGGCTATTCAAGACACCAACAACGACGAGGCCGCATACCTGACTGCAAGCAAGGATGCAAATGCAGAGGTAAGCATAGTCACGCATTCCGGCACCGCCACAGCAACAATAAGCATGAAGGAGAACGAGACGGTGTACGTAAGTGTTGTGGATGGAGTCATCAAAACAGAGCAAAAGGAGATGCCCGAGGACTCAAGCTCTAAAGACATGACTGGCTACATCATCAACCCCTCGTTCGAAGGCAACACAACAACTGGTTGGGAAGGCACGAATATGACCGCCAACCAGAATGAGGTGGAGAAGTGGAACGCAAACTTTAACTTCCATCAGACCATTACAGGACTGCCCGAAGGGGAATACGAGTTGGCATGCCAGGGATTCTATCGCGACGGCTCTTTAGCCAATGCCGTATCGCACAGAAACAATGACAAGGAAGCCTTGAACGCCACGCTTTATGCAGAATCGGCAACCGACGAAGCAAGCACCCCGCTGCCTTCGATACTGGACGAAGCTGGAAAGAAAGGGGCTATTGGCAACTCAACGACCTATGGCTACGTTCCTAACGACATGGAACAAAGCGCCATATACTTCGCAGATGGCCTTTACCCGACCAAGCTTCGTGTGAAGGTTGGCAACGACGGAGAACTGACAATCGGCGTCAAGAAGATGACCCTTGTCAGCAACGACTGGACGATATTCGATAACTTCACACTGACTTATATTAATTCAGGCAGCGAAGATGCCATAACGGCACCCACTTCACGCCACCCTTTTGCCTCAAGCGGCACGTACACGCTAAGCGGCGTGCGCGTCGCCGATAACAGCGACCTTCCCAAAGGACTGTACATCATCAACGGAAAAAAGGTGGTACTGAAGTAACTTCATCCCGCCCTCCATATTTGAACGACGATTCCAACCTGACCTATGATTGACCGAGCGACTATTGATAAGATTATGGATGCGGCAAACATTGTCGATGTTGTGTCAGACTTCGTCACGCTAAAACGTGCCGGAGCCAACCTCAAAGGCCTGTGTCCATTCCACGATGACCGAACACCATCGTTCATTGTTTCGCCGGCCAAGAACTATTGCAAATGCTTTGCATGCGGAAAGGGAGGGAACCCTGTGGGTTTCATCATGGAGCATGAGCAGATAACCTATCCCGAAGCCCTGCGCTACCTGGCAAAGAAATATGGCATAACCATTGAGGAGAAGGAACAAACGAAAGAGGACTTGCAACGCCAGGATGACCGCGAATCGATGTTCATCGTCAATCAGTGGGCCAACGAATGGTTTCAACGGCAACTTCACGAAACCGACGACGGGCGGGCCATCGGACTTGCCTACTTCCGTCAGCGTGGTTTCCGCGACGATATCATTAAGAAATTCCAACTGGGTTTCTGTCCCGACAAAAGCATCGAAGTGCGACAAACCGACGACGACGGCAATACGCGCACCGTACGTATGGGAGTCATGAGCAACGATGCGCTCAAAGCAGGATATCAGGAAAAGTATCTCATCAACGACACAGAAACAGGCATCGGCACCGGTGTTTCGCTGAAAAACGACCGGGGAGCACTGCGCGACCGCTATTGGGGACGTGTCATCTTCCCCATCTTTACCATGTCGGGCAAGGTGGTTGGCTTTGGCGGACGTGTGCTGGACGCCGCCACAAAAGGGGTAAACATAAAATATCAAAACTCACCCGAAAGCCTTATCTACAGCAAAAAACGCGAGCTCTATGGTCTGTTTCATGCCAAACAAGCCATACGCAAAACGGATCTTTGCTACCTCGTTGAAGGATACACTGATGTGATGGCCATGCATCAGAGCGGCATCGAAAATGTAGTTGCATCATCAGGCACAGCACTCACAGATGACCAAATACGCCTCATTCACCGCCTGACAGACAATATCACCGTCATCTACGATGGTGATGCCGCAGGAATCAAAGCTTCGCAACGAGGTATTGACATGCTGCTGGCTCAGGGCATGAATGTACGCCTGCTTCTGTTGCCCGACGGCGACGACCCCGACTCTTTCGCCCGAAAGCATAATGCCGAGGAATACCAGGAATATCTCAGTACACATCAGGTTGACTTCATCAAGTTCAAGACAGACCTGCTGATGGAAGAAGCGCAAGGCGCCCCCATCAAGAAAAGCAATTTGGTCAACAATATTGTGCAGAGCATCGCCTGCATTCCTAATGAAATCACACGTAGCGTATATGTTCAAGAGACAGCTCAAACCATGCAAATGCAGGAACGTCTCATTGCCAGCGCTGTGGCCAAACAAGTTGAGAAGAATTACGAAGAAGCACAAAAACAACGTGAACGTGAAAATCGGAATCGGAACGAAGGGCATATAAATAATAGCGATGTGGGAGGTGGCGATGGAATGCCGATGGAGTCGAGTTCATTATCAGGACTTACCGCCAATGATATTCCACAAGACACTCAGGAACCAGGCAACGACTTGGTCCCTCCAGAATCGCCCTATGCCCCACTCGTTCGCCAGATACATCAACGTGAGGAACAGCGTCTTGAACAAGAAGAACGTGAAATCTTGCGCCTTATCGTACGACACGGGCAAGAGCCTGTTGGCACGATGGAGGCTGAAGATGGCACAAGCGAGACTGTGTCTGTGGCAAAATATATTGACGCAACCTTGCGACAGGACGAGCTTGAGTTCACCATTCCCCTCCATCGCCACATCCTTGATATTGCACTCGAAGATGAGTCCGAACGCAGCACCGAACAGCTGTTGCTCAACTATCCCGAGCCTGAAGTTGCGGCCTTAGCCTTTGATTTGGCCACCGACACGGAACAGCTGAGCCGCCTTCATCAACAAAAGAGCACCATGCGTCGCACGCCCGAGCAGGAGGCACAAGAACGGGCCAACGAACTCTTTGCATTAGCTCGTCACATCATCACCGACTATAAACTTGAACTCGTGCGACGTCGTGTCAAGCAGGTTATGCGTGACATGCAAGACCCCACACTGATGGAAGACCAGAAACGCTACATGCAAGTAATGACACTTTATAAGGAGCTCAAGGACATCGAGAAGCGCCTATCAAAGGTTCAGGGCGGCCGTGTCCTCTTATAATAAAAGAAGAGTAATCATATAGAAGGGCAAAATAATATAGGGTGGAAACCAAGAATGGTCTCCACCCTATTATTTGCACAATGCTGAATCGGATTACAACCAGCGTACGTAGCAGAAGTCCTGACGGTGAGGCAGCGCATCGTTCTTGGGGAACATGCGGTAGCCTACCTTGAATCCACCGGCATTGTTAAGGATATGGTTGAGTTCGAATACATAGTTATTGCCGTCACGACCAGTTACCTTGAAGGGCTCTACGGAGTAGATGTGGTCCTGGCCTTCCTTATCGGTGGTGAGGGTTACGAGCTCCAGACCGATAGCATTGTCAAGTCCAGCCTCATCAATGACAAAGCGGATGCGATACTTCTGGCCGACCAAAGGCAGACCCTGAACAAGTGCATCGGGCTTCTCAACAGACACAACACGAATCTGATCCCACTTCTCGGCTACATTCTCCTTCCACTCTGCGATCTCCTTAGCCAGCTGGCAGTTGTTCTTGCGCAGGGCGGCGCTGCGGTCGCGCAGATTATTGTAGAACTTCGAATAGTAGTCGTCGAGCTGACGCTTCATCGTATAGTGAGGAGCGATGCGTGCGATGCTGTTCTTGATAACCTGAACCCAGCCTGTAGAATAGCCCTTCTTGTTACGAGCATAATAGAGAGGCATGATTTCGTTCTCCAGGAGGGAGTAGATAGTTGCAGCATCGAGCTGGTCCTGATAAGCCTGATTCTGATAGGTACGCTTCTCAGTCAGAGCCCATCCAGCACCTTCGCGATAGCCTTCAAGCCACCATCCGTCCTTTACGCTGAGGTTGATTACACCATTCATCAGTGCCTTCTCGCCACTGGTACCACTGGCCTCGAGGGGACGTGTCGGAGTATTCATCCAGATGTCGACGCCCGAAACAAGACGACGGGCAAGCTGCATGTCGTAGTTCTCGAGGAAGATAATCTTACCCAGGAACTCGGGGCGCTGCGAAATCTCATAGATGCGCTTAATCAAGCCCTGACCGGCACCATCGGCGGGGTGTGCCTTACCTGTGTAGAGGAACTGTACAGGATAGTTGGGGTTATTGACAATCTTGGCCAGACGGTCGAGGTCGGTAAACAGCAGGTGAGCACGCTTGTAGGTTGCGAAACGACGTCCGAAACCGATGAGCAGAGCATTGGGGTTGATCTTATCCATCAAGCTAACCACACGGCTGGGGTCGCCCTGATTCTTGAGCCAGTTCTCACGGAACTGTTCACGGATATAGTCAACCAGTTTGTTTTTCAACTGCATGCGGGTTTCCCATACTTCCTCGTCGCTTACATTGTAGATGGCCTCCCAAATCTTCTCGTTCGACTGGTCGTTCAAGTGGTTCTCATCGAAGTGCTTACGATAGAGCTTGCGCCACTCGTTAGCACACCATGTGGGGAAATGAACACCGTTAGTGACATAGCCTACGTGGCTCTCTTCGGGATAGTAGCCCTGCCAAATGCCTGCGAACATCTTCTTTGATACTTCTCCGTGCAGCCAGCTAACACCGTTGACCTCCTGTGAAGTATTGCATGCGAAGGTTGACATGCAGAACTTTTCGCCATGATCATCAGGATTCATACGGCCCATGCCGATGAACTCATCCCAAGTGATTCCCAAGAGGCCAGCATAGCCATGCATATACTTCGAGAAGAGGCCTTCATCGAAATAGTCGTGACCGGCAGGCACGGGAGTGTGGACAGTGTAGAGAGAAGAGGCACGTACCAGTTCGAGAGCCTGAGTGAAGCTCATGCCCGACTGAACGAGGTCGACAAGACGCTGCACGTTGCAGAGGGCAGCATGGCCTTCGTTGCAATGATAAACATCCTTGGTAATGCCCAGCTTCTTCAGGGTGAGCACGCCACCGATGCCCAGCAAAATCTCCTGCTTCAAGCGGTTTTCCCAGTCACCACCATACAGGGCATGGGTAATGGGACGGTCGAACTCTGAGTTCAGCTCGTTGTCGGTATCAAGCAGATAGAGCTTAATACGTCCCACGTTCACACGCCAAACGTATGCGTGCACGAAGTAGTCCATATAGGGGACGTCGACAACCATTGGGGTGCCGTCTTCGTTCAGTTGCTGTTCGATGGGCAGTGAACCGAAATTCTGTGCCTCGTAGTTGGCAATCTGCTGGCCGTCCATCGCAAGTGTTTGCGTGAAGTAACCAAAACGATAGAGGAATCCCACAGCTACCATATCTACATTCGAGTCACTGGCCTCCTTCAGATAGTCGCCGGCCAGAATTCCCAAACCGCCAGAATATATCTTCAGGACCTGATTTAAGCCATACTCCATGCAGAGGTAGGCAACAGAGGCACGTTCCTTGTTGGGTTTAACGTCCATATACGCACGGAACTGGGCATACACGTCGTCCATTTTCTTGAGCACTGCCTTGTCCTTCGAGATTTGGCTCATCTTCTCGTAGTTGAGTTTCTCGAGCAGCATCACAGGGTTGCCGCCACACTCGTCAAAGAGTTTCTCGTCGATGTTGCGGAACAGACTGCGTGCGTCATGATTCCAGGCCCACCACATATTGTGTGCCAACTCCTCGAGTTTCTTCAACTCCGTTGGGATGTTACTGCGCGCACTAATGGGGCGGAATGAAGCCTGATTGGCGTTACTAGCTTTGATTTTCATACTATAATAATTATTAGATAATGTTTTGTTTACATTGATTCGAGCCGATATGCTGCCTTCTGCAATGCTATATCATAGGCGTCGTAATAGTGGCGAATGAAATTTTTCCACAGGGCCTGCTGGGCAAGCGACGCGGCATTGTGACGGGCCTGGTCGACTTGTTTTTTATCCCACGAGGCGTACTGCAGTACAGCGCGGACAATGCCATCGGCCACTTCTGCGTAGTTATAGTCGGTGCGATGGATAACTTCCACGCCATCGGCCAATGTACTAGCGGCATCATCACTGTTTTCGGCGCCTTTGGCCTTGGCCTTTACTTGGTTGGCCCACATACCAAAGCCAGAGAGGCTCGTCGTGATGCAAGGCACGTGGAAAGCGACGCTCTCGAGCGGTGTATAGCCCCAAGGCTCGTAATACGAAGGATAGACGCTAAGGTCATTTCCAATGAGCACGTCGTAATAAGACATGTTGAATATGCCATCGTGTCCGTCAAGGTAACAAGGCACAAAGATGACCTTTACTCGTTCCTCGGGCCGATTCGATTTATTGAACCAACGCAGGCTGTTGAGTACCTTATCATTTTGTACATCATTGAGGTTATGCGTGAGGAAAGGCATCGGCAACGCTGTGTCGTAAACCGTGTTCGTGGCCAGTCGCTGCTGCAAATCCGCACGTGGCCCAGCCACCCATGCCGGCACCTCGATAAAGGCCACAACCTGGCGTTTTAGTTGCTCCTGCCAGTCGAGGCGGTGCAAAGCCTCAAGGAAAACGTCAATTCCCTTATTCTTGAATTCATATCGTCCGCTCGTTGCAAGGATAATCGTATCCTCGGGGTACGTGATGCCTGTGAGCGCATTAGCCACACGCAGCAAAGCCTGGCGTGCCTTTTTGCGCCGTGAGGTGAAAGCCGAGCCCGAAGGCACAAAGTCATTCTCGAAACCATTCATCAGGACTACGTCGCAGGGACGGTCGAGAAGTTCCTCGCACTCCTTGGCGGTAACGTCGCTTACAGTAGTAAAGCAATCTACATTATGAGCCGTCTGACGTTCCACGCTATGCTTCGCTTCCATGTTTAGCTCATAAGCCATCTGGTTGCCATTATATGCATAGAGATAGTCGTAAAGAGGCTTATTATTGCCGGCTATGCTACGTCCGATGCTTGTCGCATGGGTAGTAAAGATTGTACCGATGGCAGGTACATGCTTGCGCACGTAGAGAGCACCTAATCCCGTCATCCACTCGTGGGCTTGGTAAATTACTCGCTCACCTTTGGACGAAAGGTAAAAATTGTAGTAGCTCTCCACTACCCGACCAGCCGCATAGGAAAACATTGAGGCTTCGTCGTAGTCGCCATAGGCGTGAAGTGAGTCAACACCATACGAGGCCCATGCTTCGGCATAGATGCGATCGCGGGCCACGAAGTAGGGATTAAAATCAACCAAGATAACGCATGGGTTGCCAGGAATATTCCAACGCCCAACGCGAACGCTTATACCCTCGCGATTGGCCGCCTTCACCCAGGGAGCCCACATTCTTGTACTTTCCTTAAACATGGGATTCTCTTTGCCTTTCCAGAAGTCGGGACCAATAAATACGACATGGTCCGGCATTGCGTCTTGAAGTGTCTTGGCACGTGTAGAGAGGACAGTATAAATGCCTCCTACTTTATTACAGACTTCCCAACTCGATTCGAAGATAAATGTTGGGATTATCTTATTATTTTCCATTAAAGCGCCTTAATTTTGGCGCAAAGGTAGTGAAAATATCTTAAAAAGCAACTTTTACGGCAGTTGATTGCAAAATGTGGAAGAAAATTATTGATGTATATCAAGTTAATCATTAACTTTGTCGCATGATGAGAACGAAAAGACTTATTTTATGCGCTCTGCTTGTGGGTACACTGGCATCAAAAGCAGCCGAGCCCTGGAAGCTGTATCTTTATAATAAGGAAGAGCGGATGGAACTACACATCGATCTCTACGAGGAGAGTATCGACGTACCTAATATGGAGATGTTTGGCCCCATGAATGGTTATCTGGGCGGAGGCGGAGTGTACGGCAAGTGGATGGTGACGTCATTCAACATCAAGGATGACCATGTTGCCACATTGCGCGTGTCGAACGACCTTGGCAGCGAGACGCAAAGCATACAACTGACGTGGCTAAACGACTCCACCTACGCGATGGACCTGCAAGGTGGCGTAGTCGTGAAGAAAGTCGTAAACAAGAAGTTGGCAAAGGTGCCCGCCAAGGTGTTGATGAGTGTCAAGCAGTGACCTGACGCACAAGAGACATCAAATAAACCAGGTAGACGAGAATCAGCACCACGCCCATCAATCTATTAATGCGGCGGAAGAGGAAGGCCATCAGCCACAACAGGACAGGGCCTCCCACAAACATCAGCAAATCAACCTGATTAATGTTCTGAATGTGCATGGGGGTGATTATGCCGGCAAGCCCCAATACAAAGAACACATTGAAGACATTCGAGCCAATGGCATTGCCAATGGCCATTTCCAGTTTTCCCTTACGGGCAGCAATGATGCTTGTCACCAACTCTGGCGCCGAGGTTCCACCAGCAACAATCGTCAGCGCAATGACGGCCTCCGAAACGTGAAGCAGACTCGCAACATTTGATGCGCAGTCAACCATCACCCGGCCACCGATAATCAGAGCCATGAGGCCTCCCACGATTTGGAAAAAGATGGTCGTATTCGACACCGTGCTTTCCTGAACCTCCATTGCACGGCGGCTGTTACGGGCCAACCAGAAGTTGTAGCACATAAAAACGGCAAACACCAAAAGGAAAGCCATAGCACCGACACGCGTGAGCGCATTCTCCGACTTGGGCCACAAAAACATATCGAAGCAGAACAGCCAGCAAAGGAAGGCTGCAAGGGCACTCCAGGGAATGTTGACATACAACGCTCGTCGGCCGACAGGGACGGTGTTGACAAATGCCGTGGCTCCCAGAATGACCAGCGAATTGAATATATTGGAACCCATGATGTTGCCCACCGACATGTCGCCACTGCCCTTCAGGGCTGCAAACAGGCTGACGACGAACTCAGGCATACTGGTTCCGAAAGCAACAATGGTGAGGCCTATCACAATCTCTGTAATGCGGAACTTGCGAGCCAGGGCCGAGGAGCCGTCGACAAGCCAATCGGCACCCTTGATGATTCCACACAAGCCCACAAGTACTCCCAAAGAATAAAGTACGATTTCCATTTTTGTACCAAAGATTCTGCGTAATTTGGGCCAAAGGTACTAATTATTTTTTACTTTATATTTTAAAATCCTCAATTTCTTCGTAACTTTGTATTATAATATATGTAATACTGTTATCATACACTGACATCACATGAAAAGTCGAATCGTTCCATGTATTATTTTATGTGCGTACGCGATTCTGTTTAGTAATTGCAAACGCGAGCAGACGGGAAAAATCGATAACATCGAGGGCGACAGCATAGAGACCGTAACGACAGTCAACGACTCTACGCTATGGGGCCACTTAGGAACCGACACAGGAATGAGCGCCCTTCAATTCATTACCGACGACAACGACACGCTTGAACTCTACCGCACCGACCCATATACGGGAACGGACGGCAGGCTCACGGGCGACATCCGCAACTACACCGACCGCTTTGCCATCACCATCAGCGCCGACGGAGAGAGCATGACGACGGCCATCAATGTCACGCAACTGGCACAGACCTGGAATACAGAGAATGGTTCCATCGACATGAAGGACGATGGCGTCATCATCAGCAAGAATCTGGCCTACGACGGCTGGAAACTGTGGAACGGGCGCATCCTGCTGAGCAGCCAGCAGCAGATGGAGTACGGACTCGTAAACCGAGTGGACACGATGGACATCATGTTACTAACCGACGACTCGCTCGTCATCCGCAATCACATTAACCAAATCCTGTCATTCAGCAACTAATATGGCATCAAAAAACGAAATGGTGCGTTGCATCGAGTGCAAGCACGGCAAATATATGCAATGGTTCGAGAACCCCATCATATGCCATTGCAACATCCTGAACGAGAAATTCGTCGCCGAATCAAAGCATCTGTGTGTTGACTTTGAGAAGACAAATGCCAAGCGCGAAGTGCAACACTTCGACCATTATTAAACATATTTTGATATTAAATAACCCTATTTAACGGTTATTCTTACCCTAATAAAGATTTTATTTATACTTTTGCAACGAGAAACAATAACATTTTAACAATTTAACAAAAAGATGAAGATAAGAAACATTGCACTTGCACTAACCCTGACATTTACGGCGCTACCTACATTTGCCCAGTACGAGAACTTGGACTCCAGCATCGACCTGACAAATGACGAAGTCCGCTATCGCGTTGCCTACATCGGCACCGAACCTGCCGAAGACCCGAGCAAACTGGTGGGTGGATACGTTACGATGCTGCAGATGTACTATAACAGCCAAAACTGGGCCGAGATGTACGACAACTGGAAGTGGCTTATCAAAAATACCCCCATTGCTACCGTTACGCTCTATGCCCGTGGCGCCTGGATGCTATATAACCTCATCAAGACAGAAACCGACGTGGAAAAGAAGAAGGTTTATCTGGCCGACCTGATGAATCTGTTCGACACTCGCATGAAGTACCTCAAGTATCTGAACGCGAGCATTCCTGAAGGAAAGCGCGGCCGCGCAACGGAGGGCGACGTACTGATTGCCAAAGCCGACTATTACTACCTTTGCGGATATGGTGTTGACCCTGAATACACCTACAACAAAATCTACGACATGTATGCCAAAGGCATCAAGGCTATCAACGAAGAAGGTGGCCGCGAGGTGAGCGGCGCATACATCCGCAACTCATTCCAGGTAAGCTATGAGCTTTACAAGGTTTCGAACGACTACTACCGCGAGCAGTTCCTCAACGACTACCTCAACAATAAGGAAGTGTGCGAGAAGATGCTTCAGCTTGCCAAGGAAGAGACTGACCCCGAAAAGGCCATGAAGATTGTCAACGACTACGACCAGCCTCTTGCCTACATTGAGCAGACATTTATCGAATCGGGCGCCGCAAATCGCGACCAGCTGATTGCCCTCTTCACCCCGAAAGTAGAGCAGAACAAGGATAATCTGAACTATCTGCGCTCGGCCATGACGGTGCTCTCGAGCAACGAATGCGACGATGCCGAAGTATACTACAAGGCTGCCGAATATGCCTATGCCATCGAACCCACCTACGAGTCGGCCATCGGTATGGCAAGTCTGAGCAAGAAGGAAGGCAACATGCAGGCCATGCTTACATATTACGAGAAGGCCATCGAGCTGTGTAAGACCGATGCTACCCGCGGCCGAATCTGCCTGATTATTGCTACCAGCCTGATTAACAGCAAGCAGTACACGGGCGCCCTCGTTTACCTTGATAAGGCCATTGGCTACAACGCCGACCTGGCCGGCCGCGCCAATCTGCAGAAGGCTGCCGTGAGCACGGCACTGGGCCAGTACGACCAGGCCATCGCATATTGCGACAAGGCTTCGGAAGCCGATATCACCGTCAGCGGTGCCGCAAACCGCTTGGCTAATCGCATCAAGGAGGCACAGGCCAACGCTGCCGCCAACGCACGCGCCAAGGCTGCCTACGATGCATTCGTGGCAAAGCAGAAGGCCGAGGAAGACTTCTGGAGCGGCGGAAAGAAGTAATAACGCATACCATATAATAAGAGGTAGGGAGGAAACTTTTGAGGTTTCCTCCCTACTTCTTTTATTACGTCCTTACTACCCCCGATTTCGACGACGCATCGACGGAGCTTCGACGATGCGTTGACGGAGGCTCGACGATGCGTTGACGGAGCCTCGACGATGCGTTGACGGAGCCTCGACGATGCGTTGACGGAGGCTCAACGATGCGTCGACTATTTCAGGCCTAAATATCGTCGTTTGGAAGGGGGGGGCCAAGGGGCCGCTCTACATAACTATTTTATGGGTCTTGCCATTCTTGTGGCGCACGACATAGATGTCGCGCTTCAGGCTTGGCAGCTGGTTCAGGCGATACCTGCCAAGTGAATTGCCACTAATTGTCATCAGCTCAACGAGGTCGTCTTCGGCTTCAACGCAGACAATTTGGTCGGTCATGAAGCTGAGGAACTCGCTCCATTCGCCATCAACATAGTCTTCCGGCTGGTCGGCCATAGCGCGGACGCGAATGCGCACTTCGCCCGGGAAGTCTTGTTCGGCGATGAGCAGATGGGTTTCAGCGATAGTATCCCGGACCACAAGTTTGTCACCGAGGTAGAGCTCATAGTCGTAGCGCGTTGCGTTTTCAACGGCCGTCCACATGATGTCGAACAGGCCATCGACCGACTCTTCCATCGTGGGTTTGGCCACGGTGGACAGTTGGCCGTTCGTGCAGTAGCACACCGTTACCGTTCCGTCCTCATTCTCGGTAATATTGCGAAGAGGCTTGTGCATGAGGGAACCCACCCATACGTCGCTGCCCGAAAAGACCTGTGCCGCAGGCGTCGAGTCATCGGTGAGGCTATAGTTGCTCGTATTGCCGGGATAAAGATTGCCGGCGAGGGTCTCCTTCCACTCGGACGATGACGATACACTATTTGTCCCTTTGTAGTTATTATTGGCGGCAATGATGGTCATGCGCTGATGGTATTGGTTGGTGTTCACGGTGTTGCTGTTCCAATGAGCTTGGTTGAAGTCGACGTGTGTCACCTGCAAACCGTGCCCCATGCGGGCCAACTTGTCGTCCCAGCCCTTTGGCTGGCGGTTCTCTATGATGTAGTATTCATCGGGGTGTCCCTCGTTCTCAATCTTGTAGCCCGTGCCGCCATCGGCAAAACAGGGAATCGTGAGCACACAGGGCTTATCCAGCGTAACCAGCGGGCGCCATCCCATGAAATCGCGCTCGTAGGCAGTATAGTTACCCGGGTTATAACCGTTGTTGGCATATTCGCCGTAATCCATCACACTCCAAAGGTCCATGCCATAGGCAACGTAGTTGGTGTCGTAGAAGTCAGGCAGGCCCAAGGCATGGCTGAGCTCATGGATGAACACGCCGATGCCGTCGATGGCCGTCTCCGTCGCAAGGCCGTTAGCATCACGTTTCGTTGGGCGCAGCTCACACGTGGCAGCATTGGTGGCAAAGACGTGCCCGTCGATTTTGGTGCTCGTCGTTGTCTCCTTTGGCCAGATGCAGTCTTCTCCCCCACCGTTGCTTTCTCCCAGACCTGCATACACCATGAAGACCATATCCACGGAACCATTCTTGTCGTTGTCGAACAGTTCCCAATTGTCATAAAGAGAATAGGCCTTTGAGATGGACTCCTTCATATAGTTGTAATAATGAAGGTCACTTCCCTCACTTGAACCGTTGCGGCCATAATAAGACGCCACCGAATCGAGCACAATAGGACCTATAACGACGAACTCGGGCAGGAAAGCCGAATCGCTCTGCTCCACGAAATAGTCACGTATGCTTCCACGACTTCCGTGGTCAGTGTAAAGTTTCCCGTCCATCGTGCCATTGCAATACTTATGATAATACTCCCTCACCTCATCTGGATTCTCCGAAATCGTGAAGAACTTATCCTTGAAGGCCGTCAAAACTACAGGCACATACTGCACACCATGAGAGCTGAGCGGAGCAGTTGCTTGTGAACCCACACGACACCCCTTGTTGCCAGATGGGACCTTGAAATCTATCATACATTGCGGGCGCTTGTTCTGGAACCAATCCTCTTCCTGCGCCAAGGCCGAACTACAAAGACACGCGAGAAAGAGAGTGAAGAAGGAACGTAAATATTTCATCATATACATATTATATCCGCAAAAATACGAGTTTTCGGTCATATCGCCAAACATCGGCCGACAAAACTCACTATAAATGACAAAAGGTAGCCCCAAATGAGCTACCTTTTTCTGTGGAGAATATCGGAATCGAACCGATGACCTCTTGCATGCCATGCAAGCGCTCTAGCCAGCTGAGCTAATCCCCCATGTGATTGCGATGCAAAGTTACAAAGATTATCCCACACACGCAAACTTTTTGCCCCAAAATTTCACGTTTTAGGCCAAACTCGTCTATAAGGCAAAATATCACCGCCAATATTTTTTTCTTCACAACGTTTATCGTACCTTTGTGCCATGAGTTAAACAGCCGCACAAGGTTTGACTGGGATACTCATCAAATAATACGGAAAACCGAGAATGCTTACGCACTCCAATGGCGGGCCGCGCCCCCAAAGGGTAGTTAGCGATAACCGGCGGATTACAAAGGATGCGGGCGCTCAAAACTTGTCTACTCGGAGTTTCATCACATCACCAAGTGCGGCTTCCCACGGGATAAGGGCCACCCACGGCGGGCGGCCCTATCTTTTTCCCTTGTCCGGCAAACACATCTTGGCTCAGCGGAAGATTAGTGGGGGCTAAGCATAAATGGATGACAGTCTGAACATG
>SAMEA3663184__coassemble_38_pt1 | contig 40144 bp, 24 predicted proteins | sample SAMEA3663184__metabat2_low_PE_010 | metagenome-assembled genome bin SAMEA3663184 (sample SAMEA3663184) | pig gut metagenome | biome: pig gut; feature: pig-associated habitat; material: faeces | place: Denmark | collected 2012 | reverse complement strand
GCTGCAAAGATACAACTTTTTTCTTTCATCCCCCACTAATCTTCCGCTGAGCCGATTTCCAGTCCTCAAATGTTGCAACCGGAAATAGCAATCAGCGCAAGACTGTCACAGGATGGTCTAATTCTGGAGGTAATACATATTCTACCGGAGCAGCCATTGGTTTCGGTACAGCTGGTCAAATTAATGGCGCAAGCCTTCCTTCAGCTAATGCTGACGGAACTTCCACAGGTGGCGCATTGTGCCTCAATGCTGCATGGACATCACAAGTATGGTATTCTCAGGATGTAACTCTTCCTGCCGGTAATTATACTATGACCTTCGCAGTCAACAATGTTGGTAAAAATGAAAAGTTTGAGAAAGACCCTGTTATGTTTTCTTTCACAACTACAGATGGGGCAAGCTTCTCGGGAAATGTACATTCTTATCCTGTAAACACATGGACCACGCAAACCATTAATTTTGCTTTGGCTTCTGAAACTGAAGGCACAATCAAGATTGGTTATAAAGCTGGTAATACCACCTCAAGTAATACCCCTAAGCTCGTAGTAGACTATGTGAAGGCCACGTATAACAGCAACTATACGGCCACCCTTCAGTCTGCCATAGACCGTGCGACAATCTTGAATGCCCGTGCATCAGACAGCGATTTGGAAGCAGCTATTACAACAGCACACGACGTACTTGACGGTGCAGACAATACCGTCGCTTATCAGGAAACTATTAACTCCGCAGTCACCACTCTCCGTTCTGCCATCACTACTGCTGCTGCGAAGGTGGTTTTGCTTGAAGGTGAGAATGTGACTTTCATGTTCGAGAATGCCGACTTTGAGAGTGGTACGCCTGTTACCGTAGGTATTACAACTTACGACTATGATGCTGCTACAAATGGCACACATTACAGCCGTATGCAGGTTGTAGAAGGTTGGACCATCGGTGAAAACGGCAATGCCAAGTCCGCTGGTCTTTACAAGTTTGATGAGAATCCTTTCCTTGGTAGTACAGGCGCTTCATATCAGGCCCCTGCTTCTGGCTCTGCAACTGGCGAGAACCAGGCTCTCGGTATCGTAGCAGTTTGGAGTAGTATCGCTCAATACAAGCAGGCCTGCACACTGCCGGCTGGTAGTTACATCATTGAAGTGCCCGTATACAATACGGCAGGTACTACTGCATTTAACAAAAACCTTATTGGTTTCGTAGAAGATGGTGGTACGGAGCATCTGGCCACTGCTAAAACTTATGAAACAGGTCGCTGGATTGCTGAGAAGGTTATCTTCGAGCTTGAGAATGAAACCTCAGGTTATCTTTCACTTGGTTACAAGGCTGAACAAAAGGGATCTGGGGATATGCCTCATCTGTTTATTGATGGTGTAAAGGTAACCTATACTTCTCCTATCGCTGCTGCTTATCAGAAGTATCAAGATGCACTTGATACTGCAAACGATGCAATAGGCAACTCGGACTACGAAAACGTTACTGGAAATGAGAGGGCAGCATTGCAGAGTGCTATTGATGCCACTCCCGAGGCTACAAAGGATGCCTACAATTCGGCAGCTGATGCTCTGGATGCCGCTCGTGAAGCTTTCACTGCAGCAAAGACCAACTATGATGCCTTAGTCGCTGCCAAGGCCACGGTTGTTCCCGATTTGGCATACGCTACCACAGCTAAGAAGGCTGCTCTCACGGATGCCATCGCTGCTACAGCCAGCACCTCAGAGGAAGCTGCCACCAAGACCGCCGCTATCATCACAGCCCTGCGTGCTTACTACGAGAGTAACGCTATGGCCGAGGGTGTTGCCACCGCAGTGGATTACTCAACAGCAGTTTCTGCAGCCAATGCTGATACCAATACCGGTTGGACAAATGGGGTGGGAACCAAATCTGGACAGTCATATACTAACGCAGACGGAACAACTGCCGCCAAATATCTTGATGGCGGCTGGGCTTCAAATGCTCCCGCAAATGTCGACATGACACGCACTGTAGAAATTCCTGCTGGTACATACCTGCTCACAGTAAAAGCCCGTGGTGCTGTTGATTTGACAACCTATACCCTCTCTATTGCTGGCGAAACTATCAATTTGCCTCATGCCAATGGCGGTTCCAATGGTGTGTTCGGAAATGGTTGGGAAGATGCTTCTGTTGAATTCGAGAGCGATGGTACAGCACAGACGCTTGAAGTCATCGCTCAATCTACTGCCAACCAACAGTGGTTCTCTATGAACAACTTCCGCCTTATTCAACTTTCACTTAACGAAGATGCCTATGCAGGTACAACGGAATATACAGCACTGAATGATGCTATTGATGCTGCCGAAGCAAAGACCTTGGGCTTCGACGAGGGCGAGTATGCTCCGTACAATAATGTAGAAGCCCTTACTAAGTTAGCAGAAGCTAATGCTATCGACCAAAAAGCTTCCCTTACGAATTTGAAGACTACTGTCAATGCTCTGACCACTTATCTCAATGACGATGCCAACTGGACTGCAAACAATAGCGAGGTGAATGCTATATACAATGGTAACTTTGCCCTTTCTACGGCTAACGAAACCTCTGGTTCGGACCTCGACATTCCAGGCTGGACACCTAACGGCAATATCCGTCAAGTAATTGAGAATGACGTGAATGGCACCTTCCCTGCACTCGCTGAGACCACAGGAGGCAAGGCCATGTTTACATGGGACGGTACTTTCGTTTATGGTGAGCAGAGCGGCTATGAATTACCTCTCAATGCCCATACTATTTACGAACTGAGTTTCAAGCATGCAGGTTGGAATGGATCAAACAACAACTTCTATGTGAAGGTAACTGATGATGAGGGGGCTGTTCTCCCACAGCAGACTTGCGGTAAATCTAACAATGGTCCTCAGACCGCTGGTTGCTGGAATACCTACACGATAATCTTTGTTACAGGTAATGGGGGAAATCACAAGTTGTCTATGATACCTAGCGGAAACTCAGCGTTTACAGATGTCACGTTGTATAAGGCCGATTCTCAGACGCTGACATTTGCCGAGGACGGTTCAACTCCGAAGTTTGCTGCTGGTACATATCCCACGGTAGCACTCGGCCGTGAATTCAGCACGGAGAAGCGCAGCACGATGGTTCTGCCGTTTGCTCTGACTGCCGACGAGACCAGCGCTGCATTTGAAGAGGTTTACGAGTTGGGCGCCGTGGATGGCCAGAGCATCAAGCTCGCCGAAGCCAACGAGATTGCAGCAGGCAAGCCCTACCTCGTGAAGGCAAAGGCTGCTAAGCTGAGCGTTACCAACAAGGCTCTCGACCCCTCGACCACCGTCAGCAACACCGAGAAGAGCGATGCCAGCTCAACCGTTACCTTCGTTGGTAGGTTCAGCCCCGTTGTGCTCAACAGCACAGATAACGCAAATGCTTACGTCGTAAGCAGCAACACGCTGTACAATGTGACCAGCGACGTCACCGTGAAGGCTTATCGTGGCTACTTCACAGTTGTCACCACAAACGGCGTCAAGAACTTCGTTCTGGACTTCGGCAACGGCGAGACCACAAGCATCGAAGCCCTTGAAAGCGAGACCCGCGACAAGGTTATCTACAACCTGGCCGGCCAGCGCGTGCAGAAGGCCCAGAAGGGTATCTTCATCGTGAACGGCAAGAAGGTCGTGATTAAGTAAGAGAAAACAAACAGACCTCTCCCCCTGCCCCTCCCCCGTAATGGGGAGGGGTGGCGAGGGAAGGATAACAAAACAAGACTTAGAAACAATCATGGAAAAGATTCAATATATTGCTCCCGAAATGACGGTAATCGCATTGGGGCACACCGACAGCTTCCTTATCTCTGCCTCCGTGGATGGTCAAGGAACAATACTGAACTACACTAACAAAGGAACGAGCGATGACGACGTAACAGAGGCCGACGTAAAGGCAAGCATCTTCGAAGAAAATCCCTGGGAATAAGCCCACGCGCCGTCCCCAACAACCCGCAGCTCCCCGACCCTGAAAAGGCCGGGGAGCTTTGGTTTGGGGGAGGGGGTGCCACATAGGTGCCCCCTCGCTTTATGCCGCCCCACCCCGTCACATATATAAATAAAATCGAGAAAAGTTGCATTGCAATACAACTTTTTGTACCTTTGCAACGTGGTAAGGAAGATTATAGCATACGGCAGGTATTATTCCGACTTTATGGAATCTTTATCTGAGCGAGAGCGACTGAAGATACAGCGTGCCCTATTGCTCTTCTCCAACAACGATAGAATTCCGGCCCACTACATAACTTACCTCAAGGAAGGAATCTTTGAATTCAGGGTAACATACGGCAATAACGAATTTCGTATATTCTTTTGCTACGACGGGGATACGCTGGTGATTCTGTTTAACGGAATAAGAAAGAAAACACAAAAAACGCCAAAGGCTGAATTGGAAAAAGCTATTAAACTAAAAAAGGCTTATTATGAAGACAAAGAAGCATGAGATTTATGATGTGTCCGCTGAGTTGGATTCCGTATTTGGGAAAACAGGAACATCATCAAGGAAAGCAGCCGAGAAGTTGGCATGGGAGGAATACAACGCCCAGATTCTTTTGGATGCTCGAAAAAATGCCGGACTCACCCAAGAGGCACTTGCGCACCGCATTGGTGCCAACAAAGGTTATATTTCGCGCATAGAAAGGGGGCTGACCATTCCTTCTATTTCTACCTTCTACCGCTTGGTTGCAGCCATGGGGTTTAGCGTAGAGCTTCACCCTACTGTCTGACATATTCGACACAACCCGCAGCTCCCCGACCCCGAAAAGGCCGGGGAGCTTTGGTTTGGGGGGAGGGGGTGCAACGACGTGAAACAGTCGATGCATTGACGAGGCTCCGTCGATGCGTCCACGACTGAAAGAATTAAACTACAATCCCTACTTAGTTATGACGAAAATTTCAGAAGCACTCGACCAATATACGGGCATATGCAAGGAGGCCATGATGACCTCCGCTGCAAAGTTAAGCAAAAGTTTTGACTTCAGCATAACCATAACGACAAGGAGTAAGACTCAGACTACCCCAAAGAATGAAAAGAGGCTGATTCGTCCGAAAAAGTATGGATTTCGGTTGGTTATTCGTCCGAAAAAGTGTACTTTTGAACCGATTATTCGTCCGAAAAAGTGTAATATGAAAAGAAAGATATACAAAAGAATGCTTGATTGGAAGAATAGTATCGACCGTAAGCCGTTGATACTCAGGGGCGTACGTCAGGTTGGTAAGACCTGGCTGATGAAGGAGTTTGGCAAGAATGAGTATACCAACGTGATCTATGCCAATTTCGATCTTGACGAGAGATTGCGTGGCTTATTTGACGCAGACTATGACATCCACCGTATTCTTACCGTCTTGCAAGCTCTTACGGGGGTGGTGCCACAACCACACAAAACCCTAATCATTCTTGATGAGATACAAGAAGTAAACAGAGGCTTGGGGGTATTGAAATACTTTTGTGAGAATGCCCCCGAATATCATGTTATGGTGGCTGGTTCACTTTTGGGCATCGCTCTCCATCCTGGCACCTCATTCCCTGTGGGCAAAGTGGATATGATTGATGTATATCCCATGGACTACGAGGAATTTCTATGGGCAACGGGCAATGAGCCTTTGGCCAACATATTGCACAATCCCGACTGGCAACTGATGTCTACACTCAAAACCAAGTATATAGATTTGCTTAGGCAATATTATTATGTGGGTGGCATGCCAGAAGTGGTGGCATGCTATGCAAACGAAAATAACCTGCATAAGGTAAGGCAGAAACAACTCGATATACTAACTGCATACACCAATGATGTGTCAAAGCATGCGCCAAAGCAAGAAGTGCAACGCATACTGATGGTTTTGAACTCCATTCCCTCGCAACTGGCAAAAGAAAACAAGAAGTTTATATACGGAATGCTCAAGAAGGGTGCTCGCGCAGCAGATTACGAGCTTGCCATACAATGGCTCATAGATTGCGGAATCTTACGGAAGGTGCCACGAGTAAAGAAAGCTGGCATGCCTCTAAAATTCTATGAGGATTTATCTTCATTCAAGCTATTCTTCTTGGACTTAGGTTTGCTTGCTGCACTGAGTGAGGCTCCTGCCGAATTGATGCTTGTGGGCAATACCGTATTTGAGGAATTCAAGGGAATGTTTACCGAGCAGTATGTCTTGCAGCAGATGGTGGCCAAGGGCGACCTGCATATCTATTACTGGAGCAGCGAAAGGAGTGATGGGGAATTGGATTTCATCATACAGAAAGGAGCCGGCATTATACCAATAGAAGTAAAGGCAGAAGAGAATGTAAAAGCCAAATCGCTCCATCATTTTGTCATGGCAAATCCCGGCATTAAAGGCATCCGCCTCTCCATGTCAGATTATCGCGACCAGTCATGGATGGAAAACATTCCACTCTATGCCATGCTATATGGGATGTGATACACACATGGAAATAGATTGTTTCTTGTTGCATATGAATATCCTGAGGGTGAACCACTACCTGTTGCCAACGAACCAGATGGAGTGAATAATTTCACATATATATCGTATGATCCAGCAGGGCTCGATTGGAAGAGGGAACTATGGGGTGCGAATAAGCACAAGGAGGAAACCACGTGACAAAGTCAAAAATAATAATTGTAGAATGATTTTGTGGTATAAAACAAATATACTATCTTAGCCGTATCATTTATGATAAAAGTGTAAATACAGAAAATTATCAATTAAAATTACAAACATGAGCTGCAGTTTTCGTGGCTAAGATAGCAAAAAAGAAAGGAGTCTATTATGAAGTATCGAAGATTTTTTTACATGACGTTACTAGCAATGCTATGTACGTGGTTTGCAGCATGCAGCAGCGATGATGAAACGCAGTCTGACGACAAAGGGACAAACTCTCTGGTTGGAACCTGGATAATGTCCGAAACCAATGATATTTATGTGTTAAAAGAAAACGGGAGCGGCATAGGATGCGAAGATGCAGAGAATGCGGTAGTAGACACATGGTTTTTCAACTACACTTACTCCGACAAGTCAAGAACTGTAACCATGGAAAGCAATGGTGATACCGATATTTTTACAGGAGTGGAAATTAATGGCAAGACCATGACCATCTTTGACGAGGATGATGGCGATAAATACACTTTAATAAAGCAGGATAAGCCTGTTGCCGCAATCATTGTCGACAACGAAGTCAATGACTTTGATTCGAGATATGGCAGGATTTGCATGATAATCGACAAAGAAGGAGGCTCATACAATATGAGCATTAAAGCGCAATATTATTGGCATGAGAGCAACGACGAAAGTCCAAGGCTCGAAATATCAAAATATGCAGATAATGACAATATGATTGGCAATTATTCCTATAAAAATGGCTACTTTACATTCAGTGTTGAAGCCAACTCCAAGGCATATGATCGTATAGCTACGATAGCAGCCACTGCATTTGACCATGATAATAATAAACTCAGAACTGTTTATGTTGACATATGTCAACAAAGTGCCGGCAACTCTCTCGAAGTGGAAGGTCCGTCAACAATGTCGGCGTATGGCGGAACTGCAATATTCTACGTATACAACAAAGATCACAATAACATAACGGCATATCACCCATCTGGTCAAGTGGTAAAATGGCAAAGTAGTTCTACTGTAAAGTATATAGGTGGAGAAGACTGGACTTTCTCTGCACAAATACCTGCCAACTATACATCCGAATATAAGACCTTTGAATATAAATTCGTCAAGGACGATGGTTCTAGCATAACAAGGACTATTAGACAAGACTATACCAGCGGTGGCTCCACAGGAGAAACTACTGGGAAAGTGAATGGATACATAAAAGTGATAGGACCGGGACTTGACTATAGCAGTTATGCACAACTCATAGACGGACAAACCTGCACTGTAGACTATACATATAACAAATCAACAGGAAAATATTATGTCTATGGTGGACCATACTGTAGCAGTCCATCTGCAAATGGAGGCAAGGGTTTGCGCTTTGATGCACAGAAAGGATACAACTCTATATGTATCAATCGGGGTGCATACTTTGACTACTCATACGGCATAACACCAATAAAATATAACTGGGAAGCATATTTAAAGGTTACACTACCATAATTAGGGAGTATCGTTAAATATTAAGATTATTTATAACTATCTATTCCTCAATGTGATAGAAATTTTGTACCTTTGTTGCGAAAGATATGGCAGGATATGGGGCAGTTGGCATTTCTTAGGATGTTTATATTGGTTGCGATTTCACTTGATATAAATGACAACCGCAGGCACGTACACGTGTTCAGGAAAGGTAAACGCCATCAGCATTCTCTCGCAAAAATCTGGATTGAAAGAGATGGCGAACAATGTGTAGAGTCAGTTTCTTCCCCGACATTAAGCAAATGCCACTGAAAGAGCGTGAGAAGTGGATGGTGCTCGACGACCAGTATTTCACCTTCGAGAATATGACACGGGTCTATTCCGTGCTCGATTTGATGAAAATTGCATAGTTGGCACTTTATTATGGGTGCAAAAGAAAGCTCCCCGACCCTGAAAAGGCCGGGGAGCTTTGGTTTGGGGGAGGGGGTGCAACGACGTGAAACAGTCGATGCGTTGACGAGGCTCCGTCGATGCGTTGACGAGGCTCCGTCGATGCGTCGACGAAAGGCCGTCGTTGAGGGGCCCTTAGAAAGGCGATGGGAAGAGGGTTTAATTTACGTCGAGCGTGACCGTTTGGGAGAGTTTTCTGGCGGGGTCGCTGACGCGCAAGGTGAGCGAGCCGGGCTGGCGACTGCTGCGCACGACAACCACGAGCTGACCGTTGAAGAGCTTCATCGTGGGCTGGACAAAGGATTCAAGGCTGGTGGCGTCGCCGTTGCAGACTGCCTCGAACTGTCCGCTGCCCTTGACCTCGAAGGTCAGCTGGTCGTCGGCCGTGGGCACGAGGGTGCCGCGGGCGTCGGTGAGCGAGACGGTGACATAGGCCAGGTCCTGACCGTCGGCCACAAGGCGCGGTGCGTCGTGCTGTGTCCACACGTCGAGCTGGAGGCGCTTAGGCTTGCCGGCCGTCCTGACAACCTTCTCGCCAGCGGGGCGGCCCTGCTCGTCGTAGGCCACCACCCGGAGTTCGCCCGGCTCGTAGGTGACGTCGTTCCATCGCAGTCGATAGCGGTCGAGGCGGTTGTCCGTCTGCCCGGCCGAAGCGGCGGCCGCGTCCGCAACCTTGGTCTTCTTTCCGAACGACTTGCCGTTGACAAACAGCTCGGCCGTGGGATAGTCGGTGTAGCAGTAGACGGGCGTCACCTCGCCGCGCCGTTCCTTCCCCCACGTCCAGTGGGGCAGCAGGTGGAGCGTGTGGGCCTGCGTGTTCCAGTGTGAACGATAGAGATAGTAGCGATCCTTGGGCAGTCCGGCCAGGTCGCAGATGCCGAAGTAGCTGGAGCGGCTGGGCCAATAGCCGTCGTAGGGCGAGGGTTCACCCAGATAGTCGAAGCCCGTCCACACGAATTCGCCGATGACCCACGGCATGTCGTCCTGCCAGCGCCAATCGTCGTCGGGGAGGTTCGACCACGAACAGTACTGCACGTCGTAGCTGGAGCACTGTCCGTTGTAGTGCAGACGATGGAGGTCGGACTTGGGATTGTCGGCCGCCTCGGCAACCACGGGGAAGTGGTAGACGCCGCGCGAGCTTACCGTCGACGCCGTCTCGGAGCCCAGCAGGAAACCCTGGGGCAGCTGACTTAGGTTCTTCTCGTACTTGTGGACGCGGTAATTGAAGCCCGGCACGTCCATGACCTGTGCCATGCCACTGCCGAGTGCTGCCTCGGCGCGGTCCATGCCCTGGGTGACGGGGCGCGTAGGGTCGAGGCTGTGGCACAGTCCCTGCAGGCGGACGGCAATTTGCCGGCCCTCCTCGCTCCACTGCTCGGGAATCTCGTTGCCGATGCTCCACATCACAATCGACGGGTGGTTGCGGTTCGCCAGCACGAGGTTTGTGATGTCGCGGTCGGCCCACTCGTGGAAGAACCGGGCATAGCCGTTCTTACACTTGGGATAAATCCACATGTCGAAAGACTCGGCCATGACCATCATGCCCAGGGAGTCGCAAACCTCCATCTGCCACTGGCTGGGCATGTTGTGGGCCGTGCGTATGGCGTCGCAGCCCATTTCCTTCATTATCTTTATCTGGCGCACGAGGGCTGCGCGGTTGACGGCAGCGCCCAGGGGGCCAAGGTCGTGGTGGAGGCAAACGCCCTTCAGCTTGCGCGTCTGGCCGTTGAGCTGGAAACCATGCTCGCGGCTCACGCGGATGGTGCGCAGGCCCACCTTTTGTGCCATCTCATCGACAATTCGGCCCTCGCCGTCGGTCACCTGAGCCACCAGGCGATAGAGGTAAGGCGACTCGGGCGACCACAGCCGGGCATCGGGAACCCCGAGGCTGACGTGGACTCGCCCGTCGGGGCTCACGGCCACGGCCTTGGCCGTAGCCACCTCACGGCCCTCAGCATCGGTGAGGCAGAGGGAACACTTGTCGGTCGACCGGGGCGAGGCCACCTGCAGGTCGACCTGCACCTCGGCCCTACCCTTATCGAGGCGGGTTGTGCGGGCAAAGAGACTCCAGTCGTCGATGTGGGTGGCGGCAGTGAGCACCAAGTGGACAGGGCGGTAGATGCCGGCGCCCGGATACCAGCGCGAGCTCTCCTCCTGGTTGCGGAGCAGGACGCGCATCTGGTTGCGCCCAGGCCTTACCAGGCGGGTGACGTCAAGCCGGAAAGCGTTATAGCCATAAGCCCAATAGCCGGCCACCTTGCCGTTGACATAGACCGTGGGCTGCGACATGGCTCCGTCGAACACCAGCTCGGCGTGGCCGTTGAAATCGGCGGGGATGGTGAAGTCGCGCACGTAGGTTCCCGTGCCAATCCAGGGCAGGGCACCCGAGCGACCGGTTTTCTCCGAAGCTTCCTTCTCGCCGTTCTGCACGATGCGCACCACCTGAAGGTCCCACTTCTTGTCGAACGGACCGCGAATGGCCCAGTCATGGGGAACACTTACCCGCTGCCAATTTCCATCGTTGAAATCGGGCTTTTCTGCACTTATCAGGTCGCCCTCGTGGAAATACCAGTCATCGGAGAGTTGGGTAACGCTGCGCTGCCCGTGGGCCAGCAAAAACATCATCGCAAAGGACAGGGAAAGGAAGATTCTTTTCATGTTATCATGGTTTTATGGGACGAAGATAACAAATATTTCTCAAAATTTACTTATCTTTGGGGCTAATAAAGCACTAATTCCATGAATATAGGTTTCAGAATACCCTACCGCACGGTGTGGGGCGAGAGCGTTGCCGTGCAACTGACGTGGTTCACGAAAGGCGGAAAGGAGACCAGCGCCATGCTGCCCCTCTCCACACTCGACGGACAATGGTGGAGTGGCCATTGCACCCTGCCCCCCACTGCCGTTGAAGTCCGCTACCAATACACCATCATGAAGGAAGACGCCGTGGTGCGGCGCGAGTGGGACATGCTGCCCCGCACGCTGCACCTGCCACAAGGGCGCAACCGCATGGTGGCCGTCGACCGCTGGCGCGACCAGCCCGCCGAGCAATATCTGTATACGAGCGCCTTCACCGAGGCCTTCCTGCACCACGCGCCACAGCCCTGGCCCACGAGCGAGGCCGAGAAGACACTCATTCTGCGTGTGTTTGCCCCCGACGTGCCACAAGGCCACACGCTGGCCCTGCTGGGCAATCAGCCCCTGCTGGGCGAATGGAAGCACGGCAACGAGGTGCGCCTCATCCCCGTGGGACCAAGCGAATGGGCCGTGAGCCTCAACCTCGGTCTCATCGAGGGAACACTGGAATATAAATACCTGACCATCGACAACAAGACGGGACAACGCACCTGGGAGCTGCACGACAACCGCCTGCTGGAAAGGCCCAATGCCGAGCGACAGATGACAGTGGCCGTGGAGGACGTGCCCGTCAAACTGCCCCTGGCCCCGTGGCGCGGCGCGGGTTGCGTGATTCCCGTATTCAGCCTGCGCAGCGAGAAGAGCTATGGCGTGGGCGACTTCGGCGACCTACGGCGCATGGTGGACTGGGTGTCGATGACCGGGCAGCACGCCCTGCAGATTCTGCCCATCAACGACACCACGCTGACGGGCAAGTGGACCGACTCGTACCCCTACAACGCCATCAGCATCTATGCCCTCCACCCCCTGTATGCCGACCTCGACGCCCTGCCGCCCCTCAACGACGCCGCCCAGCGCACCATCTTCGAGGAAGGCCGAAAGAGGCTGAACGCCCTGGTCCACCTCGACTACGAGCAGGCCATGGACCTGAAGCGCAGGTACCTGCGCCTTCTGTTCAACCAGGAATGGGAAACCACACGGACCACGAAAGCCTTCAAGGCATTCTTTGCCAAGAACGAGGAATGGCTGGTGCCCTATGCCGCCTACTGCTACCTGCGCGACCACTTCGGCACGCCCGACTTCCGCCACTGGGGCAAGATGAGCCAATACAAAGCTTCGGAAATCAAGAAACTCGCCAAGAAAGATACGGAAAGTGCCGATGAAATGGCGCTAAATTACTACATACAGTTCATCCTTCACGAACAACTGTGCCAGGTGCAGCAGCACGCCCGCGAGAAGAGCGTGATGCTGAAGGGCGACATCCCCATCGGCATCAGCCCCACCAGCGTGGAGGCCTGGACCGAGCCCCACTACTTCAACCTCGACGGCCAGGCCGGTGCCCCACCCGACTACTTCAGCCAGAACGGCCAGAACTGGGGATTCCCCACCTACAACTGGGAGGCCATGCTGGCCGACGGATGCAAATGGTGGCGGAGAAGGTTTGAGAAGATGGCCGAATACTTCGACGCCTACCGCATCGACCACGTGCTGGGCTTCTTCCGCATCTGGGAGATACCGCACGACAGCGTTCACGGACTGCTGGGCCACTTCGCCCCGTCGCTGCCCATGACGGTAGAGGAAATCGAAAGCTACGGACTGCCCTGGCGCGAGGATACCTACACGCGGCCCTACATCACCGACCGCATCATCAACCGCCTCTTTGGCGACCACACCGCCGACGTGCGCCGCCTGTACCTGGAGCCATGCGGCAACGGACACTACATGCTAAAGCCCGAATTCGACACCCAGCGAAAGGTTGAGGCAGCCTTCGGCGGCAAGGCCGACCCGCAGAGCGAACTGATACGCGACGGGCTGTATCGCCTCATCAGCAACGTACTCTTCCTGCGCGACAGTCGCAAGCCCGACCACTTCCACCCGCGCATCGTGGCCATGCACGACTTCCTCTACGAAGACCTGGGCGACCGGGAAAAGGAAGCCTTCAACCGCATCCACGACCACTACTTCCACCAGCGCCACAACCAATTCTGGTACGAAGAGGCGATGAAGAAACTGCCCATACTCGTGGGAGCCACCCGCATGCTGGTGTGTGCAGAAGACCTGGGCATGATTCCCCAGTGTGTGCCCTGGGTGATGGACGAGCTGGGCATACTGACCCTGGAGATACAAACCATGCCGAAGAAGCCGTGGGTTCAGTTTGCCAACCTGTGGGAAAACCCGTACCGCAGCGTGGCTACCATATCGACCCACGACATGCCCACACTGCGCGGCTGGTGGGACGAGCAGCGCGAGACGGCACTGCAATACTACAGCCAGATGCTGTACCACGAAGGCCAGGCCCAGCACCCGATGACGGGAGCCGTGGCCGAAGAGATTGTGAGTCGCCACCTGGAGTGCCCCTCGATGCTGTGTCTGCTGAGCCTGCAAGACTGGCTGGCCATCGACGAAAGCGTGCGCAACCCGCACCCCGAGGACGAGCGCATCAACGTGCCCGCCAACCCACGACACTACTGGCGCTGGCGCATGCACATCACCCTGGAGCAACTGATGGGCGACACCGCCCTGAACGAAAAGATACGAGGTCTGGTGAAAAGCTACGGCCGATAAGAAACGAAGAAAGGCAGCCACAAGGCTGCCTTTTTCGTAGCGGGAAAGGGACTTGAACCCTTGACCTTCGGATTATGAATCCGACGCTCTAACCAGCTGAGCTATCCCGCCAACTTATCGCAAACGCGGTGCAAAGGTAGGTCAAAATTCCGAAACTGCAAAGAAAAGCACCGTTTTTTTTATTATTAACTATTATTTGTTGCCTCACTACCTTTTTATTCGTATCTTTGCACGCTCATTTAATTGCGCGCATACACGTATGCATATCATAAAACGATTAGACCTGTTTATCCTGAAGGCATTCCTGCAGCTCTTTGCTGCCACGTTCTTCGTCTGTCTGTTCGTGTTTATGATGCAATACACGTGGCGATACATCGATGAGCTGATAGGCAAGGGCCTGTCCGTCGACGTGTTGGCAAAGTTCTTCTGGTACATGGCCCTGAACTTCGTGCCTGCTGCCCTGCCCCCCGGCGTTTTGCTGGCCTCGCTCATCACCTTCGGAAACATGGGCGAAAAGCTGGAACTGCTTTCGATGAAGGCCGCCGGAGTGCCCTTGCTGCGCATACTGCAACCCCTGCTGATTGTTGTGGTCATACTGAGCGGATGCAGTTTCTACTTCCAAAACAACATTGCCCCCGAGGCCACGAAACGTCTTTCGGCCCTGGTGTGGTCGATGAAGCAGAAGTCGCCCGAACTGGAAATCCCGGAAGGGGTGTTCTACAGCGAGATACCCGGATACAACATCTTTGTGGAGAAGAAAGACATGAAGACGGGCATGCTCTATGGGGTGATGATTTACACCAACGTAAGTTCGCAGGAGGACACCCAAATCGTGCTGGCCGACTCGGCACGGCTGCAGAGCACGGCCGACAAGATGCACCTGATGCTTACGATGTACAGCGGCGAGCGCTTCCGCAACATGGATGCGCGCTCGGCCAACATGATGAAGGCTAACGTGCCCTATATGCGCGAGACCTTTGCCAAAGAGATTGACTTGATAGAGTTCGACGGCAACTTCAACATCACCGACGCCTCACTCTTTGCCGGCAATGCACAAACCAAAGGCCTGCGAAACATTCGCCTGGGCATAGACTCACTGAACCACCGCATCGACAGCGTCGGGGCTTCGATTTACGAAGCGCAGTGCCGCGGCGCCATGGAACGCCAAATCCGCAACAAATCGGAAAAGGATTCGGCACACATCGTGGCCGAGGTGGCCCAAACGGCGGCGTTCGACAGCCTCTACGCCGGCCTCAGCCACGAACAACTGCAATCCACCATTCGCACGGCAACGTCGAAAGTGCGCCAGCTGACAGCCGAATACGAATTTCGCAGCATGATAACCAACGAGGACAACCGCTCGCTGCGCATCCACAAGGTGGAGAAACACAAGAAGTTCACCTACTCGCTGGCCTGCCTGCTGTTCTTCTTCATCGGTGCCCCGCTGGGTGCCATCATTCGCAAGGGCGGACTGGGCATGCCCGTCATCATCAGCGTCAGCATTTTCATCTTCTACTATATCATCAACAGCAGCGGCGAGAAAATGGCCAAGTCCGGAGCATGGTACATCCCCTTCGGCGTATGGCTGAGCTCGATGGTGCTGGCTCCCATCGGCGTGTTCCTGACCTACAAGTCGAACCAAGACTCGGCCGTTTTCAACATCGAGGGCTACCGCATGTTCATCATGCGCCTGTTCGGACTGCGCGAATCGCGTAAACTGAACCGCAAGGAGGTCATCATCAACGAGCCCGACTACCCCAAGGTGGCCCACGAGCTGACAGACCTGCAGGCCGACTGCAAGAGATACGTCGAGGAGCACCACCTCATACGCATGCCGAACTACAAGAAGATATTCTTCGAATACGAGAAGGACACCGCCGTGGCCGATATTGACGACAGGCTCGAAGCCATCATCGAGGAACTGCACAACAGCAGGGACACGAGACTGGTGATGATGCTCAACGAACTGCCCATACTGGTTCCCGACGCCCACACGCGCCCCTTCAGCAACGCCCGCCGCAACATGGCAGCAGGCATATTCTTCCCCGTGGGACTGTTCTTCTGGTTCCGCATCTGGCGCTACCGTGTGAGACTGCGCCACGACATGGACATCATACAGCAGCAAGTGGGGAACATACTGAACCGCATTGACAAACTGAACGAACAAAAAAAGAACGATATATGAGTGATAACCTAAAGAACATTGAACTGGCCATTGAGGACTTCCGACAAGGGAAGTTCGTCATCGTCGTTGATGACGAAGACCGCGAGAACGAAGGCGACTTCATCACGGCTGCCGAAACCATTACGGCCGAGAAGGTGAACTTCATGCTGAAGAACGGACGAGGCGTGCTCTGCGCCCCCATCACCATCAGCCGGGCCGAGGAACTACAGCTGCCCCACCAGGTGGAAGAGAACACTTCGATGCTGGGCACCCCGTTCACCGTAACGGTGGACCTGCTGGAAGGATGCACGACGGGCGTTAGTGCCCACGACCGCGCCGCCACCATTCGCGCCCTGGCCAACCCCAACAGCAAGCCCTCGGACTTTGGACGCCCCGGCCACATCAACCCGCTATATGCCCAAGACAAAGGCGTGCTGCGCCGCGCCGGACACACCGAGGCCGCCATCGACCTGGCCCGGCTGGCAGGCATGCAGCCCGCCTCGGCCCTCATCGAAATACTGAACGAAGACGGCACCATGGCCCGCATGACCCAGTTGCAAGAGGTGGCCCGGGAGTTTGGCTTGCGCATCATCACCATCAAAGACCTTATCTCCTATCGACTGCAACGCGAGTCGCTGGTGGAGAAAGGCGTTGAAGCCGACATGCCCACCGAACACGGACACTTCCGCATCATCCCCTTCCGCCAAAAGAGTAACGGACTCGAGCACGTGGCCCTGTTCAAGGGCGAATGGAAGGAGAACGAGCCCATACTCGTGCGCATGCACTCGAGCTGCATGACGGGCGACATCTTCGGCAGCAGACGATGCGACTGCGGCGAACAGCTGCACAAAGCCATGGAACTCATTGAGCGCGAAGGAAAAGGCGTTGTCGTGTACCTGAACCAGGAGGGCCGCGGCATAGGACTGATGAACAAAATTGCAGCCTACAAACTGCAGGAGCAAGGCGACGACACCGTGGATGCCAACATTCACCTGGGATTTCAGCCCGACGAGCGCGACTACGGCGTGGGAGCACAAATCCTGCGTAGCCTGGGCGTGAGCAAGATACGACTGATCACCAACAACCCCGTGAAGCGCGTGGGACTTGAAGGCTACGGACTGGAGATTGTGGAGAACGTGCCCATTATCATCGAGCCCAACGAGTATAACCGCCGCTACCTTGAGACGAAGAAAAACCGCATGGGGCATAAACTGTAAGTTGAAGAATATATGGAAACGCAATTATCTGAGAGACTGAACAGACTGTCGCCCAGCGCCACACTGGCCATGAGCCAGCGCAGTGGTGAGCTGAAGGCACAGGGAGTAGACATCATCAACATGAGCGTGGGCGAGCCCGACTTCAACACGCCCGAGCACATCAAGGAGGCTGCCATACAAGCCGTGCGCGACAACTGGAGCCGCTATTCTCCCGTTCCCGGCTATCCCGGGCTGCGCCAGGCCATCGTGGAGAAGCTGAAGCGAGAGAACGGCGTGGCCTATACCCCCGCACAGATTCTCTGTTCGAACGGTGCCAAGCAAAGTGTGTGCAACACCATCATGGCCTTGATTGGCGAGGGCGACGAAGTCATCATTCCCGCCCCCTACTGGGTGAGCTATCCCCAAATGGTGCTGCTGGCCGACGGTAAGCCCGTGACCATCGAAGCAGGCATCGAACAGGACTTCAAGATTACGCCCGAACAGTTGGAGGCTGCCATCACTCCCCGCACGCGAGCCCTCATCCTGTGTTCGCCCAGCAACCCCACGGGCGCCGTCTACAGCCGCAAGGAGCTGGAGGGACTGAAGGACGTGTTGCTGCGCCACGAGCGCGTTATCGTCATCGCCGACGAAATCTATGAGCACATCAACTACGTGGGCGAGCATGCCTCGATGGCACAGTTCCCCGAACTGAAGGACCGCGTGGTCATCATCAACGGTGTCAGCAAGGCCTATGCCATGACGGGATGGCGCATCGGCTTCATTGCAGCCCCCGAATGGATTGTGAAAGCCTGCAACAAACTGCAGGGACAATACACAAGCGGCCCGTGCAGCGTGAGCCAGAAGGCTGCCGAAGTGGCCTTTGCCGGTCCGCAAGAGTGTGTGGAAGAAATGCGACAGGCCTTTGAGCGCCGCAAGAACCTCATCGTAAAGTTGGCCCGCGAGATTCCCGGACTGGAGGTCAACGACCCGCAGGGTGCCTTCTATCTGTTCCCCAAGTGCAGCAGCTTCTTTGGCAAGCGCGACGGCGACCGTCTTATACAGACGAGCAGCGACCTGGCCATGTACCTGCTGGAGGTGGGCCACGTAGCCACCGTGGGCGGTGATGCCTTTGGCAGCCCCGAATGCTTCCGCATGAGCTATGCCACCAGCGACGAGAATATCGTGGAGGCCATGCGCCGCATCAAGGAGACGCTGGCCCGGCTTAGCTGAAACTGATATTTGAAAGTCATAAGCAAGAAAAGCGTTGAATAAGACCAGACTAATAAGAAAGCTGTTCGTTCCGCGCTTGCGTCAGCTGGACCGCTATGTGACGGACGCAGAGTTTCTGCAGCGCAAAGTGCTGATAAGCCTGCTGAAGCAAGGTAAACTGACCCAATGGGGCGAAGCACACGGCTATGGCAAAATACTCTCCTACGAGCAGTTTGTCAACTCGTCGAGCGTAAACACCTATGAAGACCTGAAGAACTACATCGACCGCATGCGCCACGGCGAACGCGACGTGCTGTGGCCCGGACGAGTAAGGTGGTACGCCAAGTCGAGCGGAACGACCAACGACAAGAGCAAGTTTATCCCCGTGAGCCAGGCTGGCTTGCAGGATACACACTACCGCGGTGGTGCCGATGCCGTGACATGGTATCTGCACAACACCCCCAACAGCCGCCTGTTCGACGGGCGCGCACTGATACTTGGCGGCAGCCACACCCCAAACTACAGTCTGCCCCACTCGCTGGTGGGCGACCTCAGTGCCATCCTTATCGAGAATATCAACCCACTGGTGAACCTCGTGCGCATACCGAAGAAGAAGACAGCGCTGCTGAGCGACTTCGAGGAAAAGCGGGAGCGCATAGCCCGGGAGGCCATCGGAAAGAACGTGACGAACCTGAGCGGTGTGCCGTCGTGGATGATGTCGGTCCTGGACTGCGTGTTGAGCATCAGCGGCAAGGAACACATCGAGGATGTGTGGCCCAACCTTGAGGTGTTCTGGCACGGCGGCGTGGCCTTCACGCCTTACCGCCAGCAGTATAACCGCATCATCACCAAGCCCGACATGCACTACATGGAGACCTACAATGCCAGCGAAGGTTTCTTCGGACTGCAGGACAACCCGGCAGACCCCGCCCTGACACTGATGGTGGACTACGGCGTGTTCTACGAGTTCATTCCCATGAGCGACCTGGGCAAGGAGAATCCCGAAGTGGTGCCCCTGTGGGGCGTGGAGACTGGCAAGAACTACGCCATGGTCATCAGCACGTCGAGCGGACTGTGGCGCTACCTGATTGGCGACACCGTGCGCTTCACCAGCGTTCGCCCCTACAAGTTCATCATTACGGGCCGCACGAAGTCGTTCATCAATGCCTTTGGCGAAGAACTGATTGTGGACAATGCCGAACGCGGACTGGAAGTGGCATGCAAGGCCACCGATGCCGAGGTGAAGGAATACACCGCAGCTCCCGTCTTCATGGACGAGCACGGACAGTGCCGCCACCAATGGCTCATCGAGTTTAACCGCGAACCCAACGACATCGATGCCTTTGCACGCCGGCTCGACCTGGCCCTGCAGACCCTGAACAGCGACTACGAGGCCAAGCGATACAAGGACATCACCCTGCAACGGCTGGAGGTTATTCCTGCCCGCCACGGCGTGTTCGACGAATGGTTGCGCAACCAGGGGAAACTGGGCGGACAGCACAAGATTCCACGACTATCGAACGACCGCAAAATCATCGAACAGATTATTCAGTTGATGAAGGACTGAGATTACTGATAAAGACAGAACGGAATGGAACACATCTTGAAGTACATAAAGGAAGGGAAAGGACTGAATAAGTCTGCATTGCTCTGCACCCTTCTCATCCTCTCATGCTCTCAATTCCTCATGTTCGGATGTGCCAGTCTGGGCACGCCCGACGGCGGTCCCTACGACGAGACCCCGCCAAAGGTGGTAGAGTGCACGCCCGACAACAAGGCCATAAACAGCAGCAAGAAGAAAATCAACATCCTGTTTGACGAGTACATCAAGATGGAGAATGCCAGCGAGAAGGTTGTCGTCTCGCCCCCACAGACAGAGATGCCCAACATCAGGGCTGTGGGCCGACGGGTGAAGATTGACCTCTTCGACTCGCTTCAGGCCAACACCACCTACACCGTGGACTTCAGCGACGCCATTGTCGACAACAACGAGGGTAACCCCTTGGGCAAATACACCTACTCGTTCAGCACAGGCCCCGAGATAGACACCATGGAGGTATCGGGCACCGTGCTTGCTGCCGAGAACCTGGAGCCCGTGAAGGGCATACTCGTGGGGCTATATGCCGCTGACACAACCTTCCACGACTCACTCTTCACCACCAAGCCGCTCGTGCGTGTGGCCCGCACCAACGGCAGCGGACAGTTCACCATCAAGGGCGTGAAGGACGGACAGTATCGTGCCTTTGCCATCAAGGACATGGACAACAACTACTTCTTCAGCCAAAAGAGCGAGGTGGTGGCCTTCGACACCGTCACCTTCTCGACCTCACACCGGCCTGACATACGCCCCGACACCGTGTGGCTCGACACGACCACTATCGACAAGATACGTATGGTGCCCTTCATCCACTACTATCCCGACAACCTCGTCCTTCGCACATTCCTTGAGGAAGGACAGGACAAACACCTGCTGAAGATGGAGCGAAAGGAACCTTACTCGTTCACCCTCTTCTTCACCGCGCCGCAAGACTCGCTGCCCCACATCGAAGGCATTGGCTTTGACGCCGACAAGGCGTTTGTGGCGGAACCCTCGCAGCACAACGACACCATCACCTACTGGATTACCGACACACTCGTATCCTATGCCGACACCCTGCAGTTCCACCTCACGTATTACGACACCGACTCGCTGGGCATCGACGTGTTGCGCACGGATTCCAACCAAGTGCTGGTCCCCAAGACCACACACGCCAAGCTGGAAAAGGAACGCCTGAAGAAATCGGAGGAATGGGTGAAGGCTCGCGAGAAGAAGCTGAAACGTGCCAAAGAGCCGCTGCCCTACGAGGAGAACCCGCACGAGGTCACCTACATGACACTGCAGACCAAGCCCGGCAGCTCGCTCGCCCCCAACGAGAACATGCAGTTCATCTTCAGCGAACCCATCAGTAACATTGACAGGAGCCGTATGCACTTCTATCAGCTTGTCGACTCCGAATACGTGGAACGGCCGTTCCTCTTCAACCCCATCCCCGGGCAGATACGCCAGTACATGCTCTACGCCGAATGGGAGCCCGAAGGGAAATATCGCTTCGTGGCCGACAGCCTCACCTTCACCAGCATCATGGGACATGCCGCACGCAGCATAAAGAATGAGATTCGCGTGAATTCGCTCGACCAATACGGTTCCATCTTCATCCATCTTCTGGGCATTGAACCGGGCGACACGGCCGACTACATCGTGCAGCTGCTCAACAAGAGCGATAAGCCCGTCAGCCAAACGGTGGCCAAGGACGGACGCGCCGACTTCTTCTACCTGAAGCCCGCCAACTACTACATGCGACTGATTATCGACAGCAACCGCAACGGACGCTGGGACACAGGCGAATATAAGAGCATGAGGCAAGCCGAGGAGGTACACTACTTCCCAAAGCCAATACCGTTGCGCGCCAAGTTCGAGGTTGAGCAGGACTGGAACTTCCGCAGCATCGACCCCGCCCTGCAAAAGCCCAAGGACATCACGAAGCAAAAGGCCGACAAGGAAAAGACCATCAAGGACAAAAACCGCAAACGCGAGGAAGAAAAGCGCAGGGGAAAGTAATTAAACCCTCAAAGCCAGCATTTGTCTAAAAGGAAGCAACATAAAAGCAAAGGACTATGAAACGTATATTTATTGTTATCCTGCTCTGCGCAGCCCAACTCCTCACTTTCAACTTTCAACTCTCAACTCTCATGGCCCAGTGTCCCGTCGAGAACACGGCCTTCAAGAGCGGCGAAAAGCTTGAGTATAAGTTGTACTTCAACTGGAAATTCATCTGGAAAACGGCTGGCTCGGCCAGCATGACCACACAGTCGGTCAACTACAAAGGACAGCAAGCCTACCAGACCGACCTCATCACGCGCACGGCAAAGATGGCCGACCGCTTCTTCCAGATGCGCGACACCCTGCGCTCAATCTACAGCAGCAATATGGTGCCCCAGTTCTACCGCAAGGGAGCCCGCGAGGGTGGCAAATATCGTGTCAACGAAATCAGCTACAAATACCAAGGCGGACAGACGCTGCTCCACATGTTCTACCGCCACGGCGACGGTCGCATTACCGAGACCGACGAGAGCGCCACGGGCTGTGTCTACGACATGGTGTCGATGGTCATGCGCTGCCGCAGCTACAAGGCCAGCGACTTCACCGTAGGCCAACGCGTGCCCTTCCAGTTTGCCGACGGCGCCCGCCTGAAGACCGAAACGCTCATCTACCGCGGCATCAAGAAGTTCAAGGTCGAAGACACCAAGGTCACCTACCGCTGCCTCGTCTTCTCCTACATGGAAAAGAACAGCAAGGGCAAGGAGAAGGAAATCGTAACCTTCTACATCACCGACGACGACAACCACATCCCCGTGCGCCTCGACCTCAACCTGCGCTTCGGCACCGCCAAGGCCTTCCTCACCCGCGCCACAGGCCTTCGCAACGCCGAAACCAGCATCGAACAGTAATCCTCTACTAATAATAAAGACAAGCGCAGCGAGGCTTCCTTACCTCGCTGCGCTTCTTTTTACATCGACGCGAAGATACCGCCTTTTCCCCACACCGCCAAACAATCGGTGAAACTGCTTCCCTCTTGTCCCACAATTGTCGGCCAAGCCCATCCATGCGTCGCCACGCCCCCGTCCCTGCGTCGCCCCGCTTGTCCCACCCTTGTCGTCCAAGCCTCCCCTCCCCTCGCTTTTCTCCCCACCTCCCATCTTTTTCGCCTCATTAATGGTTTCTATAAGCAAAAAACACTATAGCGTTCCTTGATGAGAAACAAAGATTCCTCGCCGGGGAACATACGTTCGACGACGAGGAATCATTTATCTGGGCAACCTTTAAGCGGCCGTTACCCGGGGCAGGATGATTAGGAATTGTACTCCTGCCAGCTCTTAATCTTGATGTCGTCCTGCGAGAGGGCGGTGAAGGCTTCGATGAAGGCCTTGGCAAGGCGCACGTTGGTCATCAGCGGTGTGTTGTGGTCGATGGCGCCACGACGTATGCGATAACCATTGGTCAGCTCTCGCTTGGTGTGGTTCTTCGGCACGTTGATGATGAGGTCGAACTGGTGGGCAGCAATCATGTCCATGACGTTGTTCTGTCCTTCCTCGTCGGGCCACAGCACAGGCGTTGCGTCGACTCCGTTTTCGTTGAAGAAACGTGCCGTGCCACCCGTGGCATATACCTTGTAGCCTCGATTTACCAGACTCTTGGCAGGTTCGAGCAGGCTCACCTTCCCCTTGGCGCCACCCGAGGAGATGAGGATGTTGGCACCGGGCTTGGGCAAGCGGTAGCCCGTGGCGATGAGTGCGTTGAGCAGAGCCTCGTTAAGGTCGTCGCCCAGGCAGCCTACCTCACCCGTCGACGACATGTCTACGCCCAGCACAGGGTCGGCATTCTGCAGGCGGGCAAACGAGAACTGGCTGGCCTTCACTCCGATGCGGTCGATGTCGAACTCACTGCCGTCGGGACGTGAATAGGGTGCGTCGAGCATAATCTTCGTGGCCGTGTCGATGAAGTTGCGCTTCAGAATCTTGCTGACGAAGGGGAACGAACGGCTGGCACGGAGGTTGCACTCGATGACCTTCACCTCACGATTCTTGGCCAGGAACTGGATGTTGAAGGGACCGCTGATATTCAGTTCCTGAGCAATCTTGCGGGCTATCTTCTTAATCTGGCGCACAGTGGAGAAGTAGATATGCTGGGCGGGGAACACCATCGTGGCGTCGCCCGAGTGAACTCCGGCATACTCCACATGCTCGCTGATGGCATATTCCACAACCTCTCCCTTGTCGGCAACGGCGTCGAACTCTATTTCCTTGGTCTCCTGCATGAATTGCGACACGACCACGGGATACTCGTGCGACACCTCGGTTGCCAGCTGCAGGAAGCGCTCCAGCTCCTCGTCGCTGTAGCAAACATTCATGGCTGCGCCCGAGAGCACATAAGAGGGACGTACCAACACGGGGTAACCGACCTCGCTGATGAACTCCTTGATATCCTCGAGGCTGGTGAGCGCACGCCACGCGGGCTGGTCGATGCCAAGCTTGTCGAGCATAGCCGAGAACTTGTCGCGGTTCTCAGCGCGGTCTATGTCTACAGGCGACGTTCCCAGCACGGGCGCGCCCTGACGGTGGAGCTTCATGGCCAGGTTGTTGGGAATCTGTCCGCCCACACTGACGATGACGCCACGCGGCTGTTCGAGGTCGAGCACGTCGAGGACACGCTCAAGCGTGAGCTCGTCGAAATAGAGGCGGTCGCACATATCGTAGTCGGTGGAGACGGTCTCGGGGTTGTAGTTAATCATGATGCTCTTATAGCCCAGCTTGCGAGCGGTGTTGATGGCATTTACCGAACACCAGTCGAACTCGACGCTCGAGCCGATGCGGTAGGCACCGCTACCAAGCACCACAACCGACTTCTCGTTGTTATAGTAGTTGATGTCGTGGCTGACAACATATTTCTCGCCATCGGCGTTGCCAAAGGCGGGCACGTGGGTATAGGTGAAGTAGAGGTAGTTGGTGAGCTCGGGATGCTCGCTGGCAACAGTGGGGATGCGCTTTACCGAAGGAATGATGCCACGCTGTTTGCGATGGCGGCGCACCTCCAAGTTTTCCTTCTCCAGATTTCCGCTCTGAGGCTTCAGCACGAAGCGGGCAATCTGGAAGTCGCTGAAGCCGGCCTTCTTCACCTCGAGCAGGAACTCGTCGGGCAGCTCCTCGAGACTGTTGTAGCTCTCCAACTGATGCTTCAGGTCGACGATGTGTTTCATGCGCTCGATGAACCAGGGGTCGATTTTCGTCAGTTCCTCGATGCGCTCAACGGTATATCCCTTCTCCAGCGCCTCGGCAATGGCGAAGACGCGCAAGTCGGTGGGGTTCTCCAGAGCATCGTCGAGGTTCTCAAACTCAACGTGCTCGTTGCCCACGAATCCGTGCATGCCCTGGCCTATCATGCGCAGTCCCTTCTGAAGCATCTCTTCGAAGGAGCGGCCGATGGACATGATTTCGCCCACGCTCTTCATCGACGAGCCAATCTGACGGCTCACGCCAACGAACTTCGTGAGGTCCCAACGGGGTATCTTACATATCATATAGTCGAGCGACGGAGCCACATAAGCCGAGTTGGTCGTTCCCATCTCGCCAATCTGGTCGAGGGTGTAGCCCAGGGCAATCTTGGCTGCAACAAAGGCCAAGGGGTAGCCCGTTGCCTTCGATGCCAATGCCGACGAACGGCTCAGGCGAGCATTAATCTCAATGATGCGGTAGTCATTGGTCTGTGCATTGAACGCGAACTGTATGTTACACTCACCCACAATGCCCAAGTGGCGGACACAACGGATGGTGATGTCCTGAAGCATCTTCACCTGTTCCTCGCGGAGCGAACAAGTGGGAGCCACAACGATACTCTCGCCCGTGTGGATGCCCAGGGGGTCGAAATTCTCCATTGAGGCTACGGTGAAGCAATGGTCGTTGGCGTCGCGGATGCACTCAAACTCAATCTCCTTCCAGCCCTTCAACGACTCCTCGACAAGAATCTGCGGGGCGAAGGTGAAAGCCGACTCAGCCAACTCGACGAAAGCCTTCTCGTCGGGGCAAATGCCCGAGCCCAGGCCGCCGAGCGCGTAAGCCGAGCGAATCATGATGGGGAAGCCAATCTCGCGAGCAGCCTTCAGGGCGTCATCCATATTCTCAACCGCATGGCTCACGGGAGTCTTGAGGGAAATCTCATCGAGCTTCTTGACAAAGAGGTCGCGGTCCTCGGTGTTCATGATGGCTTCGACACTCGTGCCCAGCACTTCGACGCCATATTCCTTGAGGACGCCCGTCTGATAAAGTTCGGTTCCGCAGTTCAGCGCCGTCTGTCCGCCAAAGGCCAACAGAATACCGTCCGGACGCTCCTTCTTTATAATCTCTGTCACGAAGTGCGTGGTTACGGGTTGGAAATAAACGGTATCTGCGATACCCTCGGACGTTTGGATGGTAGCGATGTTCGGATTTACAAGTACACTCTTGATGCCCTCCTCGCGCAGGGCTTTCAATGCCTGTGAACCCGAATAGTCAAACTCACCAGCCTGTCCAATCTTTAAGGCTCCGCTGCCCAGCACCAGAACTTTTTTCAGTTGTCGTTTTGCCATAATATGTTATTTATGATATGATAAATGGAGTTGAGATACAAAAAATCCCATTCGCTGCGAAGAATGGGAGGATATTACGATAAATAAATAATGCGGAAGTGAGTGAAACAATGTATGACATCTGGGAAGATTCATGTCCCATATCAAACATCAACGATGTCGGTATCGGCAACTTAGCGCAGGTGATATTCATACATCACGTTTCCTTTTCGACCGCAAAGATACAAAAAAACCTCCCATCTGCATCATGCAAATGGGAGATTTTTATCACAATGTCAGCAATTTGCTTTATTTACTACCATTGCGTGAGCACATGGCCAGGGAATCAGCACACTTGGCTGCCTGGCTTCACCTCATGCTCGGTGGTTGTCACGGATATGGTGCCGTCATAGTTCTCGGCCGAAAGAATCATTCCCTCCGAAACGAGACCATTCTTGAACTCACGCGGAGCAAGGTTTGCCACGAAGAGCACCTGGCGCCCAATGAGTTGCTCGGGTTCGTACCACTGACTTATGCCACTGACGATGGTGCGGTCTTTCAGTCCATCGGCAATGCGGAACTTCAGCAGTTTCTTCATCTTGGGCACTCGTTCGCACTCCAGCACCGTGCCGACACGGATGTCGAGCTTCTGGAAGTCGTCGAACGAAATTGTGTCCTTAATGGGCGCTGCCTGATAGTTGGCTTCCTCGTTCTTCTTGATGGTGTCGGCCAGCTTCTGCTGCTGGAACGCAATGACATCGTCCTCAATCTTCGAGAACAGGAGCGAGGGCTTAGCCAGTTGCTTGCCGGTGGGCAGCAGGTCGGTGCGGCCGAGCCAATCCCACTGGAACTGATCCATGCATATCATGTCGCGCAGGCGTTTGCTGCTGAAGGGCAAGAAGGGTTCGAAGGCAATAGCCAGGTTTGCCGTGAGCTGCAGGGAGATGTAGATAATGGTCTTCACACGCTCGGGATCGGTCTTAATGACCTTCCAAGGTTCGCAGTCGGCAATGTACTTGTTACCGATGCGGGCCAGGTTCATGGCCTCCTTTTGGGCATCGCGGAACTTGAAGTTCTCGAGTAGCTGTTCGAGTCGGTCCTTCACGCCCTGGAATTCGCTGAGCGTCTCACGATCGTAGTCGGTGAGTTCTCCGCATTCGGGCACACGACCCTCGTAATACTTCTGGGTCAGCTGCAGGGCACGATTCACGAAGTTACCGTAGACGGCCACCAACTCGTTGTTACAACGGGCCTGGAAGTCGGCCCAGGTGAAATCGTTGTCCTTTGTCTCGGGAGCATTGGCAGTGAGCACATAGCGCAGCTCGTCCTGGCGGCCAGGAAGCTCGTCGAGATACTCGTTGAGCCATACGGCATAGTTCTTCGAGGTGCTAATCTTATTACCTTCGAGGTTAAGGAACTCGTTGGAGGGGACATTGTCGGGCAGGATGTATTCGCCGTGAGCCTTCAGCATGGCGGGGAACACGATGCAATGGAACACGATATTGTCCTTACCTATAAAGTGAACGAGGCGCGTCTCGGGGTCCTTCCACCAGGTTTCCCACGACCCCAGTTCGGGATGGGCATCACACAATTCCTTGGTGTTGGAGATGTAGCCAATGGGGGCGTCGAACCACACATAGAGCACCTTGCCCTCGGCTCCCTCAACAGGTACGGGAATACCCCATTCAAGGTCACGGGTAACGGCCCGGGGATGTAAACCGCCATCGAGCCATGACTTGCATTGGCCATAGACATTGGGACGCCACTCCTTGTGCTCCTCAAGTATCCACTTCTCAAGCCAGGCCTGGTCCTTGTCGAGGGGAAGATACCAGTGCTTTGTCTCGCGCTTCACCAGCGGATTGCCCGTCTCGGCATTGTAGGGATTGATGAGTTCTTCGGGCGACAGAGTTGCTCCGCAATGCTCGCACTGGTCGCCATAGGCATCGGCAGTGTGGCAGCGCGGGCATTCACCACGGATATTGCGGTCGGTGAGGAAATGACCTGTCTGCTCGTCATAGAACTGTTCGGTCACCTTCTCCACAAACTTACCTTCGTCATAGAGCTTGCGGAAGAAATCACTTGCCAGTTTGTGATGTGTCTCGGATGTCGTGCGGCTGTAGATATCGAACGATATGCCGAAACGCTCGAAACTGTCCTTGATGAGCGAATGATAGCGGTCGACCACTTGCTGAACGGTGATACCCTCCTTGCGAGCACGTATGGTGACAGGCACTCCATGCTCGTCAGAGCCACCAATGAACAAGACGTCGCGCCCCTTCAGACGGAGATATCGTACATAGATGTCGGCCGGCACATACACACCTGCCAAATGACCGATGTGGACAGGTCCGTTGGCATAGGGTAATGCGGAGGTAACAGTTGTTCGCTTGAAATTCTTCATATATTTCGTTGTTGTTTCAGTATATTATTATTGGGAGAAATCATTCCTCGGGAAGCATGATGACGGTGATGCAGTTCTTTGCCTCAAGAATCTGATTGGCCAGGGCTGCGATATCGTCACTGGTCACGGCCTGCACCGTGGGCTGGTAGTTGGTGTAGGTGTCCAGCTGGTCGCGGTCCTGCTCCTCAATGTAGCTGAGCCAGGTTCCGTTCTTGCGCTCGTTCTCGGTGTAGGTCTTCAGGAGATATTCCTTTACCTTAGATATATATTTGTCCTCAGCACCGTCGCGAGCAATCTTTTGCAGTTCCTGATTGATGACAAGAAGGGCGGAATCACACATCTCGGGCTTCACGGGAGCATATATCTGGATGTTGGTTCGACAAGAGCCGTCGCTAATCTTGCTTATGCCACAGCTGGCATTGACACTGTAGGCAGCGCCCATTTCCTCGCGCACAATCTCTATCAGACGCATGGTGAGCACCTGACCCAGCACATCGGCAACGACCTGATTCTTGAGGGTGTTCTTGATGGGAGACTGCAGGTAGAGTATCATCGCCGTCTGAGGCTCCTTCATCTTACGCTGGAAGCGTGTGGTGTACTGGCCCTCACGGATGTTGTAGTGATTGTCGACGGCCTTATCATTACGCTTCACCTTAGGCAACGAGGCAAGATACTGACAGATGTACTGACGGATGCTGTCGTTGTCGAAATTACCAACAAAGACAAAGGTGAAGTCATTTGCTCCCTGGAAACGGTCGCGATAGATTTCGAGCACACGGTCATAGCTTACCTTGTCGACATTCTCTTCCTTCATGAGCACGAGGCGTGGGTTGTCGGCTCCGTAGAGCGTGGTCTGCAACGAATCGCTGAAGGCGCGCATTGGATTTGCGGCCTGGTTGCGCAGCATTTCCTTCATTTGGTTGAGGGCCGACTGGGCTGCCTTATCGTCACGCTTCAGGGGAGCGAAGTGAAGATAGGTAAGCTCGAACATGGTGCGCAGATCCTTGGGAACAGCACTACCACTGAGGAACTCGCTGCGGCCACCCAACTGGGCACTTACGCTGGCCTGAATGCCGGCCAGGGCTTTGTCGAGTTCCGTATCGGTGAAGTTTCCGAGGCCCGAGGCACCGATGAGCACACCCGAGAGATTCAGGTTATACTTATCGTCAACCCCGTATCGGCCCGTTCCGCCTTCGCTGTAGGCACGCATCAGCACTTGGTTGTCCTGATAGTCGGTCTTCTTCAGAATGACGCGAGCACCATTTGAGAGCGTAAGTATCTGGGTGTCGAAGGGACCACTTACCTCCTTCTTGATTTTACCAGGCTTAGGCAACTTGGCAATCAGTGGCTCATTCTTCACATTGTCGACATAAGCCTCCAGCTTCATCTGCTGAGCAGAGTGGATGGCATCGAGCAACTGCTGTTCGGTAGGCTGGACATAGCCTTCCTTTTCGGGGTTTACGCTCAGCACTACGAGGTTCTTGTCGCTCACGCTAGCCAATGACTTTATCAGTTCGTTGGTCATCTGTACGGGGAGCTGTGGAAGAGTCTGGTGGTAGAGCATGTTCTCAAACTCTATACCAGGGATGGGAACGTTATCGAGGAAGTTACGCACGTAGTCATGAATATAGACGCCGGTCTCAGTCTTCTCGCGGTTATTATATTGAGCCTCTACCTGGCTGAGGAACTCATTACGGCAGCGGTCGAACTCGCCTTGGGTGAATCCGTGCTCAGCAGCGCGATAAACCTCAGCCATCACAGTGCGTATGGCTTCTTCCAAACGTCCTTCCTTAGGAACAATCGTGGTCTGGAAGGCCGGAGTCTTTGCCAATAGGAAGTCGCCGTCCTCCACGCCTGCCTCAATGTAGGGGCAATCGGGGTCGAGAGACTTCTCATCGAGTCGTTTGTTGAGCATGGTCATCGTCATGTGCTTCACGACCGTGGTCATCATATAGGCCAGACTATTGCGTTGTTCGCGAGGAAGCGGATCGTCGTGCTTATTGCAGATGAGCACAATGGGCAAGGTCTGTTCCTTGTCGTGGTCACTTACCACGATGGCCTCGTCATTCTGGGGCACGGTGTAATACTCGCGCGTGGCAGCATTCTCGGGCATGGGGATTGGGGAGAACATCTGCTTGATGCTCTGTTCCGTGCGGTCGACATCGAGGTCGCCCACCACGACAATGGCCTGCAGGTCGGGACGATACCACTTTTCATAGTAGGCACGCAGCACCTCGGGCTTAAAGTTGTCGATAATCTCCATCAAGCCAATGGGCATGCGGTTGCCCGGGCGGCTATTCGACATCAGCTTGGGCAGCTGGCGGGTGAGGATGCGCTGTATGGCGCTTGTGCGCAGTCGCCATTCCTCATGAATCACGCCACGCTCTTTGTCAATCTCCTTGGGGTCAAGAGTCAGGTTGTGGCTCCAGTCGTGCAGGATGAGCAGGACAGAGTCGATGGTTGCCTCGCGACCTGTAGGCACGTTATTGATGTTGTAGACAGTTTCCTCAATACTCGTATAGGCATTGAGCTGGGCGCCAAACTTCACGCCCAAGGTCTCCAAGTAACGGATAAGACTGTTCTCGGGGAAGTTTTCGGTGCCGTTAAAGCACATATGCTCAAGGAAGTGAGCCAGACCACGCTGGTCGTCCTCTTCCTGCACGCTGCCCACCTTCTGAGCGATATAGAAGTTGGCCTGTCCCTTTGGATACTCGTTGTGGCGAATGTAGTAGGTCAGTCCGTTGTCGAGCTTGCCATACCGGGTTTGAGCGTCATAGGGCAATGGCTGCAGCATCTGCTCCATTCCCTGAGCGCTGGCAGTTGTTGTCAGCAACAAAGCCAGCACACTGAAAAGCGCACGTATTTTCATTGATTTTTATGATTATAGTTATTAATTGCTTCTTTCAAGAATTGCAGGAAGGCGGGCACGTCCTCATTATAGCTGTAGGCAGGGGCCAGAGGATGTCCGTCATTGTCCACCAGCACGTAGAAGGGTTGCGCATTGGCACCGAACTTATAGCGTTGCAGGTAGCTCCACTTGTCGCCGATGGTGCGCAGCTTGGTCTTTTCACCATTCTCCTCCACAATCATCGGTTCGGGCAGCGCTTTCTTCTCGTCGACAAACAGGGAGATGACCACAAAGCCATCGTCCATCAGCTGCTGCACCTCGGGATGAGTCCATACGGCAGCCTCCATCTTGCGGCAGTTCACACAGCCATAACCCGTGAAGTCGAGGAATACGGGCTTGCCCTGCGCCTTTGCGTAGGCCATGCCTTCCTCATAGTCCTCAAAGTGGAGGGTTTCCTGTTGGCCCAGCACGAAGTCCTGAGTCTTCATTGGGGGAGCAAAGGCACTGACAGCCTTACATGGGGCACCCCAGAGACCCGGCACCATATAGATGGCAAAGGCAAACGAGGCAAGAGCCAGGAAGAAACGCGTGACCGACGTGCGATGGAAGCGTACGGGCTCTCCCATTTCGTCGTATTCATCTTCATCGTGGGGGAATCTCAACCATCCAATGAAGTATGCACCCAGCAAGGCGAAGATAATAATCCAAAGCGAAAGGAACACTTCGCGGTCAAGAATGTGCCACCCGTAAGCCAGGTCGGCAACAGAAAGGAATTTCAGCGAGAAGGCCAGTTCGAGGAAACCAAGGGTCACCTTAATGCAGTTCATCCAGTTGCCGCTCTTGGGAGTGGCCTTTAGCCATGAGGGGAAGATAGCAAAGAGCGTAAAGGGCAGGGCCAAAGCCAGGGCAAAGCCGAACATGCCGATAGCCGGGCCAAGTATATTACCCGTGGATGCAACTTCTACCAGCAGGAATCCGATGATGGGACCCGTACACGAGAAACTGACAAGTGACAGCGTGAAGGCCATCAGGAATATGCTGAGCAGGCCTGTCGTCTGGGTGGCCTTCGAGTCAATGGCATTTGACCAGCTTGAAGGCAGGGTTATCTCAAACCCGCCCAAGAACGATGCTGCAAACAGCAAGAGAAGGAGGAAGAAGAAGATGTTGAAGATGGCATTGGTGCTAAGGGCGTTCAGCGCACTGGCGCCAAACAGCAAGGTCACCAGTAAGCCAAGGGCCATGTAGATAACGACAATGCTCAGTCCGTAAGTCACTGCGTCGCGGATACCTTTCGACTTCTGCCCTTCGCCCTTACCTCGCTTGAGGAAGAAGCTTACCGTCATGGGGATAATGGGCCACACACAGGGCGTGAGCAAGGCTGCCAGTCCGCCCACGAAGCCCATCAGGAATATCATCAGCCAGCCCGCATTGCCACTCTCAGCCTCAGCAGTTTCTCCGATGGCTTTCAGTTCTTCGACGACAGGAGTCCACAGCGTCTCTGCAGACACGGATGCCACAGAGTCGGTGGCAGGGACGATAGTCGTATCTTCCGCCGCCTCTTCTTCTGCGTCGGTTTCATTAGCAACGGCTGTCTCCTCTTTTTCAGCGGGAGCCAAAGCTTTCTCTTCTTTCGGGGCTTTAGTCAAGCCGTTTCCCTTATAGGCAAAGTCGACATTGGTCGGGGGCAGACAGTTCTCATCGTTGCAGGCGCCATAAGTGAGGTAACCAGCCACGTCGTAAGTCGGGCCCGTAATGTCGAACTTCTGGCTAAACGATGCCGTGCCTTCCATGAAGGATAGTTCCATGCCAAACATGGAATCCATTTCGCGCTTCACCTTTCCGGTAGCACGCAAGGGGCCGCGAGGCGTCACGCCTTCCTGCTTTTCCAGCGTCAGCTCGGCCTTTGTGGGCCCGCCGTCTGCGATGTCGGTGCCATAGACATGCCAACCGGGGTCGACAGAGGCGGTAAACAGGATTTCCAATTCGGCATCCGAAAGTCTGTTCTGTTTCACCGTAAAGCGAATGGGAGTATGAAACTGGGCCAATGCCGAACCGACAAGCAGAAGTGCCATTAGGCACGAGAATAGCCGCCTTACACTATACATAAGTCTTGACATTATTGTTTGCGGGCGTAAAGATACAAAAAAAGCGGCTCCCCCGAAAGGGAACCGCCGATTATTTGCGAATTAGACACCGCTTTAGAGTTTCGGGCCTGCAGCAACGAGAGCCTTACCAGCCTCGTTGGTGGCGTACTTGCCGAAGTTCTTGATGAAGCGGGCTGCCAAATCCTTAGCCTTCTCTTCCCACTCGCTGGCGTTAGCATAAGTGTCGCGAGGATCGAGGATGGCGGGGTTAACGTTGGGCAGAGCAGTGGGCACCTCGAAGTCGAAGAAAGGAATCTTCTTGGTCTCAGCCTTCAGGATGCTGCCATCCAGAATAGCGTCGATGATACCACGGGTGTCGGGAATGCTGATGCGCTTGCCTGTACCATTCCAACCGGTGTTCACCAGGTAAGCCTTGGCACCGCTCTTCTCCATCTTCTTCACCAGTTCCTCGGCATACTTTGTGGGATGCAACTCAAGGAAAGCCTGGCCGAAGCAAGCCGAGAATGTGGGAGTGGGCTCGGTGATACCGCGCTCGGTACCAGCCAGCTTAGCGGTGAAACCAGAGAGGAAGTAGTACTTCGTCTGCTCGGGAGTCAGGATGCTTACGGGAGGCAGTACGCCGAATGCGTCGGCACTGAGGAAGATAACGTTCTTAGCCTCTGGGCCTGCGCTCTTGCCATTCACCTTCTTCACAATCTTCTCGATGTGCTCGATGGGGTAGCTTACGCGGGTGTTCTCGGTCACGCTCTTATCAGCGAAGTCAATCTTGCCGTCGGCAGCAACCGTTACGTTCTCCAACAGGGCGTTACGCTTGATAGCACCATAGATGTCGGGCTCGTTCTCCTTAGACAGGTTGATAACCTTGGCGTAGCAACCACCTTCGAGGTTGAACACGCCCTCGTCGTCCCATCCGTGCTCGTCGTCACCGATAAGCAGACGCTTGGGGTCGGTAGACAATGTGGTCTTACCCGTACCAGACAGACCGAAGAAGATTGCGGTGTTCTTACCCTCCATGTCGGTATTGGCCGAGCAGTGCATGCTGGCGATACCCTGCAGGGGCAGGTAGTAGTTCTGCATCGAGAACATACCCTTCTTCATCTCACCACCATACCAGGTGTTGATGATTACCTGCTCACGACTGGTAGTATTGAAGGCCACACAGGTCTCTGAGTTCAGACCCAGTTCCTTGTAGTTCTCAACCTTAGCCTTTGATGCGTTGTAGATAACGAAGTTGGGCTCGAAGTTCTTCAGTTCCTCCTCTGTGGGCTGGATGAACATATTCTTTACGAAGTGAGCCTGCCAAGCAACCTCAACGATGAAGCGCACAGCCAGACGGGTAGCCTCGTTGGCACCGCAGAATGCGTCAACAACGTAGAGCTGCTTGTTGCACAACTCCTTGATGGCGATTTCCTTCACCTTGCCCCATACCTCTTCGCTCATGGGGTGGTTGTCGTTCTTATAGTCTTCGGTGGTCCACCAAACCTTGTCGTGGCTCTGTGCGTCGTCCACGATGTACTTGTCCTTGGGGCTGCGGCCAGTGTAGATACCGGTCATTACGTTCACAGCGTTCAGCTCGGTGTTCTGACCCTTGTCATAACCTGTCAGACCAGCCTTGGTCTCCTCCTCAAAGAGGAACTCATACGAAGGATTGTGGGCAATCACGGTCGAACCGGTGATGCCGTACTTGGTTAAATCTAAATTTGCCATGTTAATGAATATTAAGTTGAAATTAATCTTTCGATACCTTCCGTTTTAGGCGGTACAAAAGTAAGAAAAAAAAGCGAAACACGTATGCCGAAACGCGAATTTTTGCTTTGCCCGCCATGCTTTTTCCCTTTAGCTTGCAGTTTTGAAAAGCAGAGTTGGCAAAATATTCGTTATTCTCGCGTCCGCGATGTGAATTAATGAGGTAATGTCACGTTTATTTCGCAATAATTCGTTAACTTTGGCAGAAATAATTCACACATCCATGAAAACTATCAACCTTTCAGAACAGAACTCGGTAATGAACCACTTCATGGCCGAGATTCGCGACAAGAGTTATCAAAAGAACCGTGCACTTTTCCGCAACAACATCCGACGCATTGGCGAGGTGATGGCCTATGAGATATCGAAGGTCCTGACCTATAAGGCGAAGACCGTCACCACTCCACTTGGCACCAGCGACATCCCGCTCATAAAGGACGACATCGTGCTGGCAACGGTGCTCCGCGCCGGACTCCCCTTCCACGAAGGCTTCCTGCATGTCTTCGACCATGCCGACAATGCTTTCGTTTCTGCCTTCCGCATGTACACTAATCGCGAACACACTGAAGTGGGCATCCACACGGAATACATGGCCTCGCCCTCGGTCAAGGGCAAGACCCTCATCATCGTCGACCCCATGCTGGCTACAGGCGGCTCCATGGTGGCAGCCTACGAGGCCTTGCTGAAGACGGGCAAGCCTCATCAGGTGCACATTGCCAGCGTGATTGGTACTCCCGAAGGTGTGGAGATGATGCAAAAGAACGTAGCCGAGGACACCACCCTATGGTGTGCCGCCATCGACCCGGGCATGAACGAGCACAAGTACATCGTTCCCGGCTTCGGCGACTGCGGCGACCTCTGCTACGGCGAGAAACTGTAAAGTCTGTGATTTAACGATTTACTTTACCGTCCAGATGTCGTTGGTCTCCAACAACTCGGCAAAGGTGTGGTAGGGTTTCTTGGCCTTCACCTCTTCGATTTGTGCCTCCACTGCCTCATTGTAGGTGGGAGCGTCGACATCACGAATGACGCCCAGTGCAATGGGCATTCCGTCGCCGTCGCCCATCAGGGCCAGCTTCAGCTGCAGCGTGTTGTCCTGGCAGTGGGCATCGTGTATGAGGACGTCGTCGATGGTGTAGCCGTCCTTGCCGATTTCCACCTTCTTCAGTCCAAAGCCGTCCTGCACCAGTCCGAACTCGTTGTTGGGCCCGAAGGTGAGCGGCTTGCCGTGCTCCACGTAGATGGCGTTCTTCTGACGGCCATCCTTGCTGTAGACGCTTTCGTGAGTGCCGTCGTTGAAGATGACACAGTTCTGCAGAATCTCGCAAACGGCAGTGCCCTTGTGGGCGTGTGCAGCCTTCAGCACCGAAATGGTGGCCGGGGCATCGGTGGCCACGGCACGGGCGAAGAAGTGTCCACGGGCGCCGAAGCAGAGTTCAGCCGGGCGGAAGGGGTCTTCGACCGTCCCGTAGGGGCTGGACTTAGAGACGAAGCCTCGCGGACTGGTGGGGCTGTACTGTCCCTTGGTCAGTCCGTAGATGCGGTTATTGAGGAGAATGATATTAATGTCGATATTGCGGCGGTTGGCATGGATGAAGTGGTTGCCGCCGATGGCCAGTCCGTCGCCGTCGCCAGAGACCTGCCAGACGTCGAGCTTCGAGTTTGTCACCTTGCAGCCGGTTGCGATGGCAGCCGCACGACCGTGGATAGTGTTCATGCCGTAAGTTGCCATGTAGTGGGGCAGACGACTTGAGCAGCCGATACCACTGATGACAGCGATATCCTCGGGTGCAGTCCCTATCTCGGCCAGGGCCTTGTGGAAGGAAGCCAGGAAGAAGTGGTCGCCGCATCCCGGGCACCACCGTGGCTGTCCTTTCTTATAATCATTAAACGTGTACATGTTCAGTTAAGAGTTAAGAGTTAAGAGTTAAGAAAATTACAATTCTGTCTTATCATATTTTTCAGAATTCTCTTTAGTCGTTTTCACAATAGAAGCCAATATTGATGTTATTTCATTAGCCTCATTGTGAATCGAATTAAAAGAGCTGTCATCTATGTATTCGCTATCGTGTAAGAGTTCTATCCAATAGAGGGTCTCGTTGGCTTCTTTTAAGGCAATGGAAGTTTTACTTACAAAGTCCGCACGACTTTGAGCAAATTTAGCCTCTCGCATCATTGCGCCTATAGAAGTTCCGCTACGAAGCATCTGTTTTGACAGCACGTATTCGTTATGCGTCGTTCTCAGATACTTATAGGCTTTCACAATCCGAATGGCGAATTTGTATGTACGTTCCTCTATTGAATTTGCAAGAGCCATTATTTCTTAACTCTTAACTCTTAATTACACTTTTGAAGGCCTCAACCAGTTCACTGACGACGAAGGGCTGGCCCTTGACCTGGTTGAACTGCTGGGGAACGAAGCCGTCGACCTTCATGCGCAGGTAGGCGGCCAGCTGGCCCATGTTCTGCTCGGCCACGACCACCTTGGGGTAGCGCAGGAGCACCTCGGCCGTGTTCTTGGGCAGGGGGCGGATGTAGCGGAACTGCGCCATTGCCACCTTGTGGCCCTGGGCCCGCAGTTCGTCCATTGCCGTGTGCAGGTGGCCATAGGTGCTTCCGAAGCCCACGATGAGCAGGTCGGCATCGTCCTTGTCGCCCAGCACCTCAAGGTCGGGCACCTCGATGTTGTCCACCTTCTTCTGGCGCAGGCGCGTCATCAGGTCGTGGTTCTCGGGGTTGGTGCTGATGGCACCGGTCTGGTTGTCCTTTTCGAGGCCGCCCAGGATGTGGGTGAAGCCCTCGCGGCCGGGCACGGCCCAATAGCGCACGCCCTGGGCGTTACGCTGATAGGGTGTCCACGTCCCGCGCAGTTCCTCGGGCACGTAGGGTGGCTGGATGGCGGGATATTCCTCGAGTTTGGGCAGGCGGAAGGCTGCCGAGCCGTTGGCGATGTAGGCATCGGTGAGCAGCACGACGGGGGTCATGTGCTCGAGTGCCATCTTCGAGGCCTCGTAGGCGGCATCGAAGCAGTCGGCGGGCGAGAGGGCTGCCATCACGGGCATGGGGCTCTCGCCGTTGCGGCCGAAGAGCACCTGCAGGAGGTCGGTCTGCTCCGACTTGGTGGGCAGGCCCGTGGCGGGACCGCCACGCTGCACGTCGAGCACGACGAGGGGCAGTTCCATGATGACGGCCAGGTTCATGGCCTCCGACTTCAGGCAGACGCCGGGTCCGCTGGTGCTGGTCACGGCCAGTGCTCCGCCGAACGCGGCTCCCAGCGCCGAGGCGCAGCCCGAGATTTCGTCTTCGCACTGCACGGTGGTTACGCCCAGCGACTTATGTTTCGACAGTTCGTGGAGCACGTCGGTGGCCGGAGTGATGGGATAGCTGCCCAGATAGAGCTTGAGGCCAGCCTTCTCGGCAGCAGCGATGAAGCCGTAGGCCGTGGCCTTGTTGCCGGTGATGTCCATGTAGCGCCCGGGCACCTTCTCGCGGGTCTCGATGCGATAGACGTTGGCGGCCGACGAATGGGTGTTGTGACCATAGTCGTAGCCTGCCTGTATGACGCGGATATTAGCCTCGGCGATGGCCGGTTTCTTGGCGAACTTCTCGCGCAGGAAGTTGAAGACAACCTCCAGGTCGCGACTGAACAGCCAGCATACCAGACCGACGGCAAACATGTTGCGGCACTTGAGCATCGACTTCACGTCCATACCCGAATCGGAAAGACATTCCTTCACCATCGAGGTCAGGGGACAGGCTATAACGCGATCGGCGTCGATGCCCATCTCGGCGATGGGGTCGTCGGTCTTGAACTCGGCCTTCTCCAGGTCCTTCGGGCCAAAAGCATCGGTGTCGATGATGATGGTAGCCTTGGGCTTGGCATAGCGATACTGGGTCTTCAGCGCTGCGGCATTCATAGCCACCAGCACGTCGCACTTATCTCCGGGCGTGTAAACCATGCCGGCACCGATGTGCACCTGATAGCCACTCACTCCCGTCAGCGAGCCTTGCGGGGCGCGTATGTCGGCAGGATAGTCGGGGAAGGTGCTGATACTGTTTCCAACGGTTGCTGACACCGTAGAAAAAATATTACCGGCCAGCTGCATGCCGTCGCCGGAATCGCCTGAGAAACGGACAACCACGCTGTCCAGTTCCTTTATCTCCACAGAATTTGTCATGCTTTGGAGAGCTTTAATAATTACTATTAGATACTTGCTTTTTACCTCAGCGTGCAGTACCCCCGCCGGGAATCGAACCCGGATTGGCGGTTTAGGAAACCGTAGTTCTATCCATTGAACTACAGGGGCCTAACACACAAACCGACTGCAAAGTTACGATTAAGTGAGCGAAAAGTCAAATTTATTTGAACTTTTCCGAACGCA
>SAMEA3663184__coassemble_37_pt1 | contig 43181 bp, 41 predicted proteins | sample SAMEA3663184__metabat2_low_PE_010 | metagenome-assembled genome bin SAMEA3663184 (sample SAMEA3663184) | pig gut metagenome | biome: pig gut; feature: pig-associated habitat; material: faeces | place: Denmark | collected 2012 | reverse complement strand
TCAAAATTTTAACAATTAAACTTGGTTACGAGTCAACCTATTTCAGTACAAGACAGTTTGCAATAGAAAAAAATGCCGCCGAGCGGGCGAAGGGCAAAAGGCGAAGGGCAAAAGGCGAAAGCATCACCCTGCTTCGCGATTGCCGCCAGTTGTTCGGCAACAGCGCAACGCTTGTCTTGTCCCACCCTTGTCGGACAAGCCAAACGATGCATCGACAGCGCCTCGACAATGCGTCGCCTTGCTTGTCCGACCCTTGTGGGACAAGCGCCACCCTGCCTCTCCCCCGCCCCAGCCGCACAACAAAGCAAAGCGCCCATCGCATAGCCGCCTCCGTCGGAATGAATGCTAATGGGATAACGCCCCCTTCAGTCATACCCCAACCTTCGGTCGAAGATTCTGCTGCTCGGAAAAGTCTAAATAAATTTGTCCATTCGCTCCCTTCGTCGTATCTTTGCAGGGACATAATAACATGAATACCATGAAGAACTTACTCCTACCGCTTTTAGTTGTGCTGATGTTTTTTTCCTGCTCAGCTCCGTCAAACGAACAGAAAGCCCAAAATATCATTGAGAAAAATGTAAAGGAAAGGCTTTACAACCCCAAATCATACAAATTCGGTGAACTTTCTCTGGATAGTTGTTTTGCTGATGAACCCGAAAAGAGTCCTCAATATCTCACTCTGGCAATTGAGGCTGCAAATATATATAAAGAATATAAGCATTTAATGGAAGAAGCCGAGATGGCAGAAGAGGAAATGTCGATCTTTGAGCCACGTTATGGTATAGAGAGTGCCTTTTCAAAACACGAATATAATAAATACAAGAAGGATTATGACCTTGCAATGAGAAAAGCGGATGAAAAGAAACAGGAAATTATCAATAAATACAGGGAACTTCATGATATCATGAAAGAAGCTGAAGGCTTGGGACATGAGCATTCTGGCTGGATGGTCGCGTTTGCCTACTCGGCAGAAAATATGCTTGGAATGCAAATTTCAACCTGCGATATATACTTTTTGGATAAGGATTTCAGTACTATTATAGATTGTTTATCCAAGAAAGATATGATAATCATGAAGGATGATGACGTCGCAGACATGAAATATGAATTGGAGGAAGAAATTCAGGCTGTCTTTGCTGAATAATTTTGCTCGCCGGCCAACTATGCTGCCGCGTGACATTGAATGAGGAATAAAAGAATTGGAAAAACTTTTAGAAATCATACACATGGACGACTATCGGCATTATGCACTGGATGAATCGGGGCAGAAAGTCTTTGTCGGGGCTATTAAAATAGAAGATAGACATCAGACAAAGTATTATTGCATTGCCTGTGGAGAGGAAATGATTCCCGTATTGGGAGAACGCCGTACGAAACATTTCCGCCACAAAAAAGAAAATCCTAATTGCAGCCTAGAAAGTTATATCCATAAGATTGGAAAGCAGATACTGAAGGAAAGGTTCTATGAACAAGAATCATTCAACATTACTTTTATGGCAGAAGTGGCATGCGACAGTGCGGACAAGTGTGTGTTTCTCAGGGGAAACAGATTGTTGCCTTGCAACTCACATAAAAGTATAAGGAAGACGATTGATCTAAAAAAATTGTACAACACGTGCGAAGAAGAAAGGGAGTACAAGGGATTCCGCGCCGACCTTTTATTAAGTCACAGTGAACATCCTGAACGAGAACCTGTTTTTCTGGAAATTGCCTTTACCCATGACTGCGAACTTCAAAAAATAGAGTCAGGGATACAAATAATCGAGATTAAGGTTGAGGACGACAACGGCTTTTCTATTTCTTTGGAAGAAGATGATACGATAAAGACGAACCTATCCTTGCCCAATCCATATATTGAGGAGATTCCGCCTGTCAGATTCTTTAATTTCAGCCGGAAAATATGCTCCCCAATCCCACTGCGCAGTTTTGTCGTATACACTCCAGAGAAAGATGGAATTAAGCGTTTCGCCTTCTTTCCTGATGATAATCTAACATGTCAGGACGAGAGATTGCAAAGGGAACCCATATTCGACTACGAATTACTTGTACCTGCTGAGTGGGTAAAAGAAAAAAGGGACTTCATTTTTTATTGCCTGGCAGCTGCTGCAAATAAAACACAAATAAGAAGTTGCCTGATATGTCACCATAACAGGAGAGGTGATTGCAACCGGGTATTAGAATATGTGGACGGAAACGGAATAAAAACGACCAAAAAGTGCTGGACGATAGACATTCCTCTTGATAAACTAGACAGAGAAAAAGAGGCTTCAAAGTGCCCTTATTTTATACTTGATATATGGAGGATATCAAGCATGTTGAGCAAATATCGTAACTTTCCACATATAGAAAGAATTCCTAATAAACCTGGAATAAGGTTAGGAGGTTAGGGACAAAGGCTGAGGAAGAAGTGAATGAGGTGCAAAGCAGCTACTTGTCATCATAATGCCGTAGGCTGATATATCAACAGAATTGCGGCTCATAGGCTACTGATGGAGCGGTCAAGTTCCTCTACGTTGGCAAATCGTTTCGACGGGCCCTTCCGGGCCTCGTCAATCATCTGGAAGAACTCTTCCTTGCTCTTGAGCGTAGGGTCGGCCTCGCGTTCCTTCATGAGAGTTGCACTGCTGTCATATCGCTGATAGAAATAATTAAATCGAAAAAACAAAAACAATCTTAGCCTTGATTGCAGATTTTATTGTATCTTCGCGCTGAGATATGAACTACGACCTGAAAAGTTGGTTGCCGACAACGCGGCGCGAGATGGACCTGCGCGGATGGGACAGGGCCGACGTCATCCTGTTTTCGGCAGATGCCTACGTCGACCACCCCTCGTTTGGCGTGGCCGTCATCGGCCGTCTGCTGGAGGCCGAGGGGCTGAGGGTGGCCATAGTGCCGCAGCCCGACTGGCACGGCGACCTGCGCGACTTCCGCCGACTGGGGCGTCCGCGCCTGTGGTTTGGCATTGCGCCGGGCTGCATGGACTCGATGGTGAACAAATACACCGCCGCGCAACGCCTGCGCTCCGAGGATGCCTACTCGCCCGACGGCCGCCACGACATGCGCCCCGAGTACCCCACCATCGTCTACTCAAAAATCCTGCGCCGGCTCTACCCCGACGTGCCCATCGTGCTCGGCGGAATAGAGGCCAGCCTGCGCCGCCTCACCCACTACGACTACTGGCAGGACCGCCTGATGCCCAGCATTCTGCTGCCCTCGGGGGCCGACATGATTGTATACGGCATGGGCGAAAAGCCCACACGCGAGATTGCCCGACGCCTCACGGCCATGATTGACGACTACGACCCGGCGCTCAGCTACGACGAGGAGGGCGAGGCCTGCATCGGCCGCGAAGCCTTCGCCAAGGCGCTGCTCGGCGACAACCAGCTGCCCCAGACGGTTGCCCTCTACGACACCCCGAACCTCCCCACCGCCCGCACCCACCTCCTGCTGCACAGCCACGAGGAATGCCTCAAGGACGGTAGGAAACAGGCCGAGAACTTCCGCCACATCGAGGAGGAGAGCAACAAGTGGGAGGCCCAGACGCTCGTGCAGCAGGCCCAGGGCCGTTGGGTGGTAGTGACACCACCCTACCCGCCGCTCACGACCGAGGAGCTCGACCACAGCTTCGACCTTCCCTACACGCGAATGCCCCACCCCAAATACAAGGGCAAGCGCATACCCGCCTACGAGATGATTCGCCACTCGGTGTGCCTCCATCGCGGATGCTTCGGTGGATGCGCCTTCTGCACCATTTCGGCCCACCAGGGCAAGTTCATCGTGAGCCGCTCGCCCGAGAGCATACTGAGAGAAGTGAAGCGCGTGACCGAGATGCCCGACTTCAAGGGCTACATCAGCGACCTGGGAGGCCCCTCGGCCAACATGTACCGCATGGGCGGCCGCGACCTCGCGCAATGCAAGCGATGCAAGCGACCCTCGTGCATCCATCCCCGCATCTGTCCCAACCTCAAGGGCGACCACCAGCCGCTGCTCGACATCTACAAGGCCGTCGACCGCATGACAGGCGTGAAGAAAAGCTTCATCGGCAGCGGCGTGCGCTACGACCTGCTGCTCCACGACTGGCGGGACGACGCACTGAACAACGCCGCGCGGCGCTACACCCACGAACTCATCACCCACCACGTGAGCGGCCGCCTGAAGGTGGCACCCGAGCACACCGAGCCCCACGTGCTGGAACTCATGCGCAAACCCTCCTTCGACCTCTTCTACCAGTTCAAGGCCCAGTTCGACCACATCTGCGCCAAGCAGGGCCTGCGCCAGCAAATCATCCCCTACTTCATCAGCAGCCACCCCGGTTGCCGCGAACAGGACATGGCCCGCCTGGCCGAAAAGGTGCGCCCGCTGGGGCTTCGGCTCGAGCAGGTGCAGGACTTCACCCCGACACCCATGACCGTGAGCACCGAGACGTGGGCCACAGGCTACCACCCCTACACGCTGCGCGAGGTATTCTCGGCTAAGGACGCTGAAGAGAAAAAAAGGCAGAAACAATACTTTTTCAAGTAAAAAGCACTACCTTTGCCCCCCAAAAAGAAACAAACACACACGAAACAATAACACAAAAAGAAAGAAAGATATGGCACAATGGTTTGAATGCAAAATCCGCTTCGACAAGACAATGGACGACGGAAAGATTAAGAAAGCAACAGAGACATACATGGTGGACGCACTCACCTTCACCGAGGCCGAGCGACGCTTCCTGGAGGAAATGACCCCCATGATGAGCGGCGATTACGAAGTGGCAGGCATACGCAAGCCACGACTGGCCGAAATGATGCCCAGCCAGGACGCCAACGACGACCGCTGGTACAAGGCACGCGTGACCTTCATCACAATCGACGAGAAGACCGCTGTGGAGAAGCGCACGAGCGCCAACATGCTCGTCCAGGCAAGCGACTTGAAGACCGCCGTGGCTAACCTGGAGAAAGGCATGGCGGGCACCATGGGCGACTGGGTACTCACCTCGATGGCCGAGACCCCCATCATCGACGTCTTCCCCTACAAAGCCCCCGAGGACTAAGGCCCCCAAGCCCCAAGGAAACGACCATGATCAAAGACGAGATAAAGGCCATAACGCAGGAACTGCCCGAGGGAGTGCGGCTCGTGGCCGTATCGAAATACCACCCCAAAGAGGCCATCATGGAAGCCTACGAGGCCGGGCAGCGCATCTTCGGCGAAAGCCACGTGCAGGAACTCATGCACAAACACGAGCAACTGCCCGCCGACATCGAGTGGCACTTCATCGGCCACCTGCAGACGAACAAGGTGAAATACCTGGCGCCCTTCGTCGCACTCATCCACGCCGTCGACTCCCCACGCCTGCTGGCCGAAATCGACAAGCAAGGCACTAAGTGCCACCGCCGCATCCCCTGTCTGCTGCAACTCCACGTGGCACAGGAGGAAACGAAATTCGGACTCACCACCGACCAGGCCGAAGCCCTGCTCGAGAGCGGCGAGTGGGCCGACGCCCAAGGCGTGGAAATCAGGGGCATCATGTGCATGGCCACAAACACCGACAACGAAGAACAGATTGCCCGCGAATTCGAGACGGCACGCCAGTTCTTCCTCCACGCACGCGCCACCTACTTCAAGGGCCGCGAACAGCAGTTCTGCGAATGCTCGTGGGGTATGTCGGACGACTACCCCATCGCCCTCCGCCACGGCAGCACCCTCGTGCGCATCGGAAGCAAAATATTCGGACAACGACAATACACATGAAACGCATCGGACTCCTGCCACGCATCATCATCGCCATCGCCCTGGGCATAGCCCTCGGCCAGGTGATGCCCATGGGCGGCGTAAGGCTGTTTACCACCTTCAACACCATCTTCGCCCAATACCTGGGATTCCTCATCCCGCTCATCATCGTAGGCCTCGTGACGCCAGCCATCGGCGACGTGGGCACAAAGGTTGGCCGACTGCTGCTCGCAACCCTCCTCATCGCCTACCTCGACACCACACTGGCCGCCCTGCTCGCCTACGGCACCGGCTCACTGCTCTTCCCCTCGATGGTGGAGGCAACGCAAATGACGACCACCCTGGGCAAGGCAACCGCCATCGCCCCATACTTCAACTTCAACATCCCACCCATGCTCGACGTCATGACGGCACTCGTCTTCTCCTTCATGGTGGGCATGGGCATCGCCTATCTGCCCAAAACGACAACCCTGAAGTCCGCCGCCCAGGAGTTCCGCAACATCGTCGTCGCTGCGATAGAGAAAACCATCATCCCCCTGCTGCCGCTCTACATCTTCGGCATCTTCCTCACCATGACCGTAACCGGTGAAGCCTACCACGTCGTGCGACTCTTCTCCAGAATCATACTCGTCATCTTCGCCCTCCACATCGTCATCCTGCTCTATCAGTTCTGCATCGCAGGAGCCATCGTAGGGCGCAACCCGCTGCGACTTCTGTGGAACATGCTGCCCGCCTATGCCACGGCGCTGGGCACGTCGTCCTCAGCCGCCACCATTCCCGTGACCATGAAGCAGACGCTCCGCAACGGCGTCAGCACCGACATTGCCGGATTCACCATACCCCTGTGCGCAACCGTCCACATGTCGGGCTCCGCCATGAAGATTACCGCATGCGCCCTCACCATCTGCCTCCTGCAGGGCCTACCCCACGACCCCGCAACATTCATCCAGTTCATCATGATGCTCGGCATCATCATGGTCGCAGCACCAGGAGTGCCCGGAGGCTCCATAATGGCCTGCCTGGGGATACTCGCCTCGATGCTCGCATTCGACAACCAGCAGCAGGCACTCATGATTGCACTCTACATCGCAATGGACTCCTTCGGCACGGCATGCAACGTCACCGGCGACGGCGCCATAGCGCTCATCGTCGACAAATTCTACCGCACGAAAGAAAATAATGAACAAACAGCATAGCAGAGAGCATGTTTTTTTGTAACTTTGCGCCCACAATTCGTAACTCGTAGATACATAAAATGTTTGAAAACCTAAGCGAAAGACTTGAACGCTCGTTCAAAATACTCAAAGGCGAAGGACGAATCACCGAAATCAACGTCGCCGAAACACTGAAAGACGTGCGCCGCGCACTGCTCGACGCCGACGTCAACTACAAGGTAGCCAAGACATTCACCGACACCGTCAAGCAAAAGGCACTGGGACAGAACGTGCTCACCGCCGTGCGCCCAAGCCAGCTCATGGTGAAAATCGTGCACGACGAACTCGCACAACTCATGGGAGGCGAGACGGCAGAGCTCAACCTGCCCGGCCGCACCGGCGACCCCAGCATCATCCTCATGGCCGGACTCAACGGCTCGGGAAAAACAACCTTCAGCGGCAAGCTGGCCAAAATGCTCAAGGAAAAGCAATTCAAGAAGCCGCTCCTGGCCGCCTGCGACACCTTCCGCCCCGCTGCCATGGAGCAGTTGCGCGTCTTGGGTGAGCAAATCGACGTGCCCGTCTACATGGAACTCGGCGCAACCGACCCCGTGGAGGTTGCACTGCACGCCATCAACGAAGCACGCCAAAAGGCCAACGACGTGGTCATCGTCGACACCGCCGGCCGACTGGCCATCGACGAGGAGCTCATGCAGCAAATCAGCGACATCAAGAACGCCATACATCCCCACGAAATACTCTTCGTCGTCGACGCCATGACGGGACAGGATGCCGTGAACACAGCCAAAGAATTCAACGACCGGCTCGACTACACCGGCGTCGTGCTCACTAAACTCGACGGCGACACACGAGGCGGTGCAGCACTCTCGATACGCTCTGTCGTGGAGAAGCCCATCAAGTTCGTGGGAACAGGCGAGAAGATGGAAGCCATCAGCCCGTTCCACCCCGCACGCATGGCCGACCGCATACTGGGCATGGGCGACATCGTCTCCCTCGTGGAAAAGGCACAAGAGCAGTACGACGAAAAGGAAGCGCGCCGACTGGAATCACGCATCCGCAAGAACCAATTCGACTTCAACGACTTCTACGCCCAGATACAGCAAATCAAGAAGATGGGCAACCTCAAGGACCTGGCAAGCATGATTCCCGGCGTGGGCAAGGCGATGAAGGACATCGAAATCGACGACAACGCCTTCAAGAACATCGAGGCCATCATCCTGAGCATGACACCCAAGGAACGCGAAAACCCAGGCCTGCTCAACACCAGCCGACGCACACGCATCGCTAAGGGAAGCGGCACAAACATACAGGAGGTGAACCGACTCATCAAGCAGTTCGACCAGACACGCAAGATGATGAAAATGGTCACCAGCAAGAACCTGCCCAACATCATGAGGAACATGCCCAAAATGTAATAAAATAATATATGGAACTAATTGACGGAAAGGCAACGGCAGCCACCATCAAAGCCGAAATCAAGCAAGAGGTTGACAACATCGTTGCCCAAGGAGGCAAGCGCCCACATCTGGCCGCCATACTGGTTGGCCACGACGGAGGAAGCGAAACCTACGTCAAGAACAAAGTGCTGGTATGTGAGGCATGCGGCTTCGAAAGCACACTCATCCGCTTCGAAGACAACATCACGGAGGAAGAACTCCTGGCCTGCGTGGCAAAACTGAACAACGACGACGACGTCGACGGCTTCATCGTACAACTCCCCCTGCCCAAGCACATCAACGAACAGCGCGTCATCGAAGCAATCGACTACCGCAAAGACGTCGACGGATTCCACCCCATCAACGTGGGACGCATGGCCATCGGCCTCCCATGCTTCATCTCCGCAACGCCACTGGGCATCCTCACCCTGCTGCAGCGCTACAACATCCCCACCAGCGGACAGAAATGCGTCATCCTGGGGCGCTCGAACATCGTGGGCAAACCCATGGCACAACTGATGATGCAAAAACAATACGGCGATGCCACCGTCACCGTTTGCCACAGCCGCAGCAAAACGCTGAAGGAGGAATGCCAAAAGGCCGACATCGTGATTGCCGCTATCGGAAAGCCCAACTTCGTGACCGCCGACATGGTGAAGGAGGGAGCCACGGTTATCGACGTGGGCACCACTCGTGTGCCCGACGCTACGCGCAAGAGCGGATTCCGACTCAATGGCGACGTGAAGTTCGACGAGGTGGCGCCCAAGTGCCGCTACATCACGCCAGTTCCCGGCGGCGTGGGTCCCATGACCATCTGTATGCTCATGCTCAACACCCTCGCTGCAGGGAAAAAGGAGTTTTATAAGTAAAAAGACGGCCAAAGGTTTGGCAGTTTCGCAGATTTACAGTATCTTTGCACTCGCATTTCAGGGGTTACCCCCTATATGGTGACTATAGTTCAGTTGGTTAGAGCGTCAGATTGTGGTTCTGAATGTCGTGGGTTCGAGTCCCACTAGTCACCCACCAAATCGAGAATCCTGCAAGACAACTTGCAGGATTTTTTGTTATTACAGCCTGAGGGACATTACATCACGAGGAAGGAGGGATATCACCTGACGGCAAGCGGGATGGCAACGAGAAAGACCACGCAATAGGTTGCCATGAGCACGAAGGCCAGCAGCTGCATGTCGCGACAAAGGAAGCCCGACGACGTATAGGCCGTAGAATAGAAACGCTCCTCGCCGCCCTGCTGCGTCGTAATGTAGCGATAAGCGAAATACACCGCCCCGCCAATCAGCGCGCCCAACGCTGCGCCACAAAGGATGTCGCCAGGAAAGTGAACCCCAAGATAGATGCGCGAATACGACGAAACGCATGCCCACAAGAAGAGGCAAGACGCCATGAGCCTACTGCGAAAGAGAAGCGACAGGAAGGTGAATACGGCAAAGGTGTTGGCCGCATGACTGCTGACGAAGCCATATGTGCCGCCTCGATATCCCCGAACAATATCGACAATATGATAGAGCGACGCGTCGTGAGTGGGACGATAACGCATGACGAGGGGCTTTATGACGCCACTCGAGAGGCGATCGGCAAGGGCTATCGTAATCCCAAGGGCAAGAACAACGAACAGGAAGCGACGGGCATCGCCATTCTTCAGCAAGACGTAGAGGAGCACGAGCAGGAGAGGAATCCACGTCGTGGTCTTCGTCACAATCCACATCACGCTGTCCCAGTACGCCGAATCACTACCGTTCAGACTGAGGAACAGCTGTTTGTCGAGTTCTATGAGTGTCTCCATCTTATATTATTTCAATCAGCTTTCGTTCCACCCAACCCTGCTTTCCGTCGGCAAGCACAATCTCACACCATTCGCTGAGCGAGTTGTCGCGAATGCTGACATAAGTGCCCTCGTGAAGGACAAACAGGTCACTGCCCGAAGCCGACGGGGTGCTCTTCACCACGGCCGAAGGCGACATCACGATGGCCCCGTCGCGATTGGAGAGGCGGTTGCGCTGCGACCAGGCACAAATGTTGCCCAAGACGGTCAGCATCAGCAGCACCGCAGAGAGCGTGAAGCCCACCTTTCGCAACCATATCGGATGGGAGTAGATGTAGACGGCGAGGAAAACGAGGCAGAGCACAAACAGCACAATGGAGAAACGCCCCCACTCGTCGGCACTCATCCAGTTGACCAGCGAACGGAACCATCCCACAAAGAAGAACTCGTGGCGGGGTGTCACGCGATCGATGGTCTTCGAGCGGGCCATATCGAGATTGAAGCGGATGTCATCGTCCCCGGGGCTCAGCAGAGAGGCTCTTTCGTACCACAAGACGGCATGCGCTATGTCGTCCTGCCGATAGTAGCAATTACCCAAGTTGTAACATACGACCGCACTCTCGCCTACCTTTGCAATGCGATGATAGAGACGGGCCGCCTGCGCAAAGTCCTCCTTTGCATACATGCTGTCGGCCACCGACTTCAGGCTGTCGACGTTCACGCCGTCGGCATAGCCAGCCAGAAAACAAGAAAACGAAAGAATGAGAGATAGGATGATGCGTTTCATAGCTTTGCGTCTAATTCGTTGATAACTTCCGTAGCCTCGCCGTAGAGCTTGTCCATGGTGGCAGAGGGGTCGCCAGGAGCATACTGTGCAAACTCACAATCGCCCAGCACGCGCAGGAAGCGCTGGATGCTCTCCTCCCCTACTCCGCGCTCTGTCAGCTGCTCGCCCACGTTGTCCTTGTTCAGTTCCGTTACGGGCAGGTTCAGTTTGTCGCCCACATAGCCCCACAGCGCACGGGTAACCTCCTCGTAGAAGGCTTTCGACTGTCCCTGCTTGAGCAGTTTGGCCGCACTCTTCAATCGTTTCGTAGCAGCTTTTCCGGCCTTTCGACCGCGACGGCGCGCCACATTCGCATTGGCCTTTGCCTGGCGATAGAAGACGGCCACCATCAGCAAGAAGAGCAGGACCGCACCAACATAGACGAGCCAGTAATTGAGGCTGCCAAAGAACGTGGAGCCCTGCGGACGAACCTTTGCGGCCGACGTGCGAATGTATCGGATGTCGCTGTTCAGCACCGTCAGGTCCTCTTTGTTCTGGATGCGGCGGACGGCCGAGCCTGCCGTCTTGGCAACAGCCACGTGGAAGGAGTCCGTGCGAAGTGTCTTATAACTTTTTGTATTCGTATCGAAGTAACAGAACTCAACGGGCGGCACGCTGTACTTGCCTCCGTGGCGCGGAACCGCCGTATAGTCATAAATGATGTTGCCCGTTGCCCCGTTCGTGGTGATGCGCGTCTTATCCGTCATCTTGGGGTCGTAGGATTCAAAGTCCTTCGGCCACTCTACCTTGGGAGCCTTCATCAACTTCATATTGCCCACACCGCTCACCACCAGGCGCAGGCTCACGGCATCATTGGCATCCACCTGCTCCGGCGACAGAGAACCGCTGATGTTAAACTGCGTACCCACAGCACCCGAGAAGTTGGCTGGGCGTGTGGGTAACGGGTCGACAGTCAGTTCGACGGCAGGAGCCACAATCGTTTTCTTCACACGAATCAACGACGACCCGCCGCCAAAGAAAGCGTCGAAGGGGTCGACGGAACGGTCTTGCTGCACGACGTCGGCTTCGAAATTAATGGCAGGCACAACAAGTTTGCCCGTCTTCTGGGGGAAAAGCACGTACTGGCTCCACACCACCGTTCCATAGTTGCGGCCGTTGACACGCTCGTACTTCAGCGTCTTTTGCTGCGGCAACGCTATCTCTTGCGTGTGGAAGCCATCGAGGTCGGGCATCTTGCCAGAACATTGGTCGATGCTCACCAGCGTATAGAGTTTATACGTGAGAAGCACGGCCTCCTGCTCGTAAAGACGTTTCTTCGATGCCGTCACCGTGATGTAGAGGTCGTTTGACGTTATGCGCTCGCCGGCATTTTGCAGGCGTTGGCGTGTGGCGGCCGACCCGTTGGATTGCCCGGAACCGCCCGACGCACCAGAGCCGTCGCCCTGCAATATCTGTATGCTGGCCTGATTGCTTCTGTACGTCTGCCCGCCACTTTTCACCGCGGCTGCCGGAAGTTTGTAGTTTCCGGCCTTTTGTGCCAGCAGGGTGTAAGTGAAGGTCATCTGGCTGGTGTGGGTCGTCTTGCCATTCACGATAGAGAAGCTGCTCGACGAGGAGGTGCTCGGGCCATAGAGCAACTCGAAGCCGGGGAAGTCGCCCACCTGAATGTCGTCGACATCCTGCGTGTTCACCACATAACTAACCCTGATGCGCTGGCCTTCTTCGACCTGCGACGGAGCCTGCAGGGTGACACGCACCTGTGCCACACCATTCGTAATAATAAATATTGAATAGTAGATGAAAAATATCAGTCGTTTCATATTTCAGTAATCAATATCCTGTAACCTTTTTCTTTGCTGAGCCTCACACGGCGTTGCCCTTACCATTGCTTCTGCAGGCGGCGGGGCTGGGCCTGCTGCAGTTGTTTCTTAACCTTGTCCTGCGTCTGGCGTTCGTTTTGCATTGCAGCATTCAGCATCTGTTCGGCATTTTCGCGGCTCATCTGGTTCTCCTGAGGCTGAGCCTGCTGTTGTTCCTGCTTCTGCTGTTCCTGCTTTTTCTGTTGCTGTTGTTGCTGGTCTTGCTTTTGCTTGTCCTGCTGGTCCTTGTCGTTGCCCTGCTGATTTTGGTTCTGTTGCTGGTTCTTCAGCTGGCGCTGGCAGAGGACAAGGTTATAGCGGCTCTCGTCGTCGGACGGGTCGCAACGAAGGGCTTCCTTGTATGCCTCAATGGCCGGTCCGAATTGCTTCTGGCTTTGCAGGATGACGCCCATGTTGTGGAATATCATGTGGCGACGCCCCTTGTCGTGTTCCGTCTTCGAAACCTTCTCGTAGAGCCGCATAGCTTCCTTGGGTTCACCTTGCCGCAGGAGAGCGTTGCCCAGGTTGTAGTTTATCTCCGTGCTGCTCGAATCCTTCTCGAAGCCCTTTTGGTACTGCACTTGTGCCTTGTCATAGACAGAGTCGCGATACTGGCGATTTCCCCAGCGGACGTAGTCGCGCCAATTCTGCGCGCTCACTCCGAGCACAAGGAAATGGGAGAAGAGGAGGATGAGAAATATTGTGCTGCGTTTCATATCACTATTTCTTAAAGAGATGGAAGTTCTGCATGATGTGGTTTTTCCGCTCGAGCAGACAGAAGTCAATCAGCAGGAAGAACAGCGCCAGGATGATGAAACCCTGATACTGCTCGTCGAATTCGCTGTAGATTTGCGTCTCGAGCTTCGTCTTTGCCAACTTGTCGACATATCGCGAGAGTTCCTTCTGTGCCGAGCTGCTGTTGTCGACATAGATGTAAGCACCTTGTCCGGCATGGGCTATCTGGCGACACATTTCTTCGCTCAAACGGGAAACGATGGGGTTACCCTGTTCGTCGATGAAGTATTGCGTGGTGCCCGGGATGGGAATATGGGCGCCATCGGGACTGCCCACGCCCAACACATAGACGTGGATGCCACGCGTTGCAGCTTCCTTGGCTGCCTCAACTGCTCCGCCTTCGTTGTCTTCGCCGTCGGTGATGAGGAAGATGGCACGCGAGACATCCTTCTTCTGGGTGAAGGATTTCATGCCCAGTTCGATTGCTGTGGCTATGTCGGTGCCCTGCGTGGCAATCATGGAGGGGTCGATGCCGTCGAGGAACATTTTTGCCGACACGTAGTCGTTCGTTATCGGCAGCTGCACGAAGGCCTGACCGGCATATACAATCAGTCCAACCTTGTCGTCCTTCATCTCGTCGACCATGTTAGACACCAACATCTTCGACTTGTCGAGACGCGACGGGCGGACATCGTTGGCCAGCATGGAGTTCGACACGTCCATTGCAATGATGGCTTCAATGCCGTTGCGCTCCGAAGTGTCAATCTTCGTGCCGAACTGCGGGCGGGCCGCAGCTATGATGAGCGAAGCCAGGGCCAACAGCAGCAGCCACGCCTTGGCCTGGCCGCGCCACGCCGAGACGTCAATCATCAGCTCCTTCAGCAAGGCGGGGTCGCCATACTTGCGCAAGCGGCTCCTGCGACGATAGTTACTATAATAATATAGGATAGCAAGCAGGGGGATGACTATCAGCAGATATAGATATTGTGGATTCTCGAATCGGAACATCTTGTCAATTATCAGTTTTCTTTCTTTATGGTATGCGCTTCAGCACAGTAAAGCGCAGCAACAACTCAAGCAGCAGGGCGAGAACGGCAAAGACGGCGAAAGGCATGAAGGCCTCGTAGCGCTTCGAGAACTTCTTGACGTTGAGTTTTGTCTTCTCCAGTTTGTCGATTTCCTGGTAAACCTCGTGCAGGCTCTTGGTGTCCTTGGCGCGATAGAACTCGCCGTTCGTCTTCGAAGCGATGCTCTCGAGCGTTTTCGTATCAATCTCCACGGGCACCTGGATGTATTGGATGCCGCCGGCAACGGGCATTGGGTAGCGAGCCAAGCCGTTCGTGCCCACACCGATGGTGTAGACGCGTATGCCAAAGCTCTTGGCGATGTCGGCAGCCGTGAGTGGCGATATGTCGCCGCGGTTATTCGAGCCGTCGGTCAGCAGGATGACCACCTTGCTCTTTGCCTTTGAATCCTTGAGGCGGGCAACGGCCGAGGCAAGCCCCATGCCAATGGCGGTTCCGTCTTCAATCATGCCCTTGGCCGTCATGTCGCACTGCATGCCCTGCAGCATGTTGATGAGCACGGCGTGGTCGACGGTCATCGGGCACTGGGTGAATGCCTCGCCGGCAAACAGTGTCAGGCCGATATTGTCGTTGGGGCGGCTCGACACGAACTCGACAGCCACCTCGCGGGCAGCCATCACACGATTGGGGCGAAGGTCTTCGGCCAGCATGGAGGTGCTGACGTCCATACACAACATGATGTCGATGCCCTCGACGTCGGTTTGCTTCCAGTTGTTGGTGGTTTGCGGACGGGCGAGCGCAATGATGGCAAGCGTCATGCACGTCAGGCGCAAGACGAAAGGAGCATGCACAAGATACTCCTTCCAGCTGCGCCGCACGCCCTGAAAGGCGTAAGTGCTACTGACCTGCAAGACGGGATGCGAGCGCTGCCATCGGAGCACGTACCACACGATGTAGGGCACCAGCAAGGCCAGCAGTATGAAGTATAGCGGATTAGCAAATGTCATCTCAGTAAGTCTATGGTTCTATATATTACCCACACGAGCAGGGCGAAGGCCGCGGCCGCGGCTATGGCGGAAACCACTCTCATGGTCCAGATGGTGATGCGCTGGCGCTTGGCCTCGGGCGTAACGATAACCTCTTCCTGCGGCTGGTTGGGGTCTTCCTCCTGCTTGGTTTGGTTGATGTACTCCAAGGCCGTCATCAGGTTGGCATCGTTTTCGTTGATGAGGGTTGTCCACTTGGCAAACTTCACGAGGTCGGCCGTCTGGAAGAGTTCGCGCAACTCGGCAAGGGCCTCTTCGTCGTTCTCCTGCGTCAGTCGCTCAATGATTTCGCCGCTGGTCATCTCCATCGCACTGAAGCCGTAGCGCTCCTGAATGTAGGTGCGCAGGGTGTCGGTGAGCTGTGTGTAGTATTCCTTCGAGTCTTCCTGCGCCCAGGTGCGTTCCGTCTTGATGCGTTCGATGGCCGTGAGCGCCACCTTGTGGGCGGGTTCCTTGCGCTTGCGTCGCACGATGCGGATGAGGGGTTTGCCCGTGCGCAGGAGGTAGACGAGGTATGCCGCAAGGCCGCTGAGCAGGAGTATGAGCACCAGGGAGGCGATGACGGGTTTCCAGTCGTCCCACGAGAAGGGTGCGTCCATCACGTCCTTCGGGCCGAAGTATTGGTCGTAGTGGAGCGTGTCGACGTCGAGCGTGTAGACTTTAAGTGCAAGGTTCTTCGTGAGATACTCCTTGTTGTTGACGCGCACCTTCATGGGCGGGATGTAGTAGAACGAGGAGTCCCAGGCCGTGACGATGTACTTGCGCGTGACCTGCATGCGATGGCCGTCGTCGAGTTTCGTCGTGTCGGCTGCCATCATCTCCACCAACTCGACCCCGGGGGCCAGTTGCTGCCCTTTCTGGAATGTGGGCAGTTCCACTGTGGCCTTGCCGTCGCAGCTGACGTCGATGGTGATGCCCGTCTGCTGTCCCACGAGCATCTGCAGGCTGTCGATGCGCGCCTCCACAGTCACCTGGGCACTCACGTTGGCGAGAAAGTGAGAAAGTGAGAAAATGAGAAATAATACGATTCGTTTCATCTCTAATTTCGTTTGGCAAACAAGTTTTTCAGGGCAACGACATAGTCCTGGTCGGTGCGCACGCTGACGGAGTCGATGTTGCTGCGGCTGAACGTGTCGTGCAGGTATTCGCTGCGCTGGCGCCACCATTTCCGCTGGGCTTCGCGCATGCGGCGGTCGCTGGTGTCGATGAAGCGCTCGAAGCCTGTTTCGGCATCGCGCACCTTCATCAGGCCCACGTCGGGCAGTTCCTGTATGCGGCGGTCGTAGACCTGAATGGCCACCACGTCGTGCTTGCGGTTGGCAATGGTCAGCGGCTGGCGGAAGTCTTTCTGGTCCATGAAGTCGCTGAGCAGGAAGGCCGTGCAGCGGCGCTTGAGGGCCTGCGTGAGGTATTGCACGGCCTGGCCCACGTCGGTTCGGGGGCTCTCGGCCTTGAAGTCGAGCAGTTCGCGAATGATATACAGGATGTGCTTACGGCCTTTCTTGGGCGGGATGAACTTTTCGATGCGGTCCGAGAAGAAGATGACGCCAATCTTGTCGTTGTTTTGTATGGCAGAGAAGGCCAGCGTGGCGGCAATCTCGGTGAGCATGTCGCGCTTCATCTGCCGCTCGGTGCCGAAGTGGAGCGAGCCGCTGACGTCGACGAGCAGCATGACCGTCAGTTCGCGCTCTTCCTCAAACACCTTGACGTAGGGCTTGTTGAAGCGGGCCGTGACGTTCCACTCGATGTCGCGTATGTCGTCGCCGTACTGGTACTCCCGCACCTCGCTGAAGGCCATGCCTCGGCCCTTGAAGGCGCTGTGGTATTCGCCCGCAAAGATGTTGTTCGAGAGTCCTCGTGTCTTGATTTCGATTTGGCGGACTCGCTTGAGTATGTCGCTGGTTTCCATCAAGGCACTTCTACCTTATTGATGATTTGGCTGATGATTTCCTCGCTGACGACGTTGTTGGCCTCGGCTTCGTAGGTGAGACCGATGCGGTGGCGCAGCACGTCGTGGGCAATGGCGCGCACGTCTTCGGGGATGACGTATCCGCGGCGCTTGATGAAGGCGTAGGCGCGGCTGGCCAGGGCCAGGTTGATGCTGGCACGGGGCGATGCGCCGAACTCGATGTAGTCCTTCAGTTCCTTCAGGCCGTACTTCTCGGGGTAGCGCGTGGCGAAGACGATGTCGGTGATGTATTGTTCGATTTTCTCGTCGATGTAGACCTGACGCACGACCTCGCGTGCCTCCTTGATGTCGGCTGGCGTGAGGATGGGGCGCAGGGCTTCGCGCTCGCCGCCGATGTTCATGCGGATGATTCGCTTTTCCTCCTCCAGCTTGGGATAGTCGATGACTACCTTCAGCATGAAGCGGTCGACCTGGGCCTCAGGCAGTGGGTAGGTGCCCTCCTGCTCGATGGGGTTCTGGGTGGCCAGCACCAGGAAGGGGTCGGGCAGGCGATAGGTCTGCTTGCCGATGGTTGTCTGGCGCTCCTGCATGGCCTCGAGCAGCGCCGACTGCACCTTGGCCGGGGCGCGGTTGATTTCGTCGGCCAGCACGAAGTTGGCAAACACAGGGCCTTGCTCCACCACGAACTTCTCGTCCTTCTGCGAATACATCATGGTGCCGATGACGTCGGCGGGCAGCAGGTCGGGCGTGAACTGTATGCGGCTGAACTTGGCGTCGACCAGCGCGGCCAGTGTCTTGATGGCCTGTGTCTTGGCCAGGCCCGGAACGCCCTCGAGGAGCACGTGTCCGTCGCTCAACAGTCCGATGAGCAGGCTCTCAACGAGATGCTTCTGCCCCACTATCACTTGCGCCATTCCCGTCTGCAGGTTGGTGACGAAGGCGCTCTTCTGTTCTATCCGCTCGTTCAGTTCGCGGATGTCAATTGCTTCTGCCATAGTATCTTTTAGTTGCGTTTTACGTTTTCCGACTGCGAAGTTACTGCTTTTCGCCGTCACTGCCAAACCTGAAATCTTAAATAAAGTTATTTAGCGATATTCCGACGCCGATATTTAGGCCCGAAACAGTCGACGCATGGACGAGGCTTCGTCGACGCATGGACGAGGCTCCGTCAACGCATGGACGAGGCTCCGTCGACGCATGGACGAGACCCCGTCCTTGCAGCGCCCATTTTGGAGCGTTGCGTCGCGCCGCCCGAAGCGATGCTTTCTTTCGCCCCTCGCGATGCTATCTTTCGCCCCTCGCGATGCTATCACGCGCCCGTTGCGATGGTATCACGCCGGCGGAACAATAGTAATGTATGCGCCCGCGCACAATAATCCTCGCGAAATAGGATTGCAGTGTCGCAACTTTTCATTATCTTTGCAATCACAATAACCAAACGCCCCCAACATGCAGGAAAAAATCATCATCCTCGACTTTGGTTCGCAAACGACCCAACTCATTGCACGCCGACTGCGCGAGCTCGACACCTTCTGTGAGATTCTTCCCTACAACAAGTTCCCCGTTGACGACCCCGACGTCATCGGCGTCATTCTGGCAGGCTCGCCCTTCAGCGTCTACGACCCCGAGGCATTCAAGGTCGACCTCAACCAGTTCGTGGGCCGCATGCCCGTGCTGGGCATATGCTACGGCGCGCAGTTCATCAGCCACACGCTGGGCGGACGCGTGGAACCAGCCGACAGCCGTGAATACGGCCGTGCCAACCTCACCACCATCGACACCCAGTGCCCCCTGTTCCGCGGCTTCGAGCCCAACAGCCAAGTGTGGATGAGTCACGGCGACACCATCACGGCCCTGCCCGAGGGATTCAGCGTCGCGGCCAGCACCGACAAGGTGCGCTACGCCGCCTACGAGGCCAAGGGGCAGAACATCTTCGGCGTGCAGTTCCACCCCGAAGTCTTCCACAGCCTGCAGGGCACGCAACTGCTGCGCAACTTCGTCGTCGACATCTGCGGAGGCCACCAGACGTGGAGCCCCGCCAACTTCATCGACACCACGGTTCAGGAACTCAAGGAGCAAATAGGCCAGGACCGCGTCATACTGGGCCTCTCGGGCGGAGTGGACAGCAGCGTGGCCGCCGTGCTGCTCAACCGAGCCATCGGCCAACAGCTCACCTGCATCTTCGTCGACCACGGAATGCTGCGCAAGAATGAGTTCCACGACGTCATGAAAGACTACGAAGGACTGGGCCTCAACGTAATCGGCGTCGACGCCAGCCAAAAGTTCTTCGGCGACCTCGACGGCGTGACCGACCCCGAGAAGAAACGCAAAATCATCGGTCGCGACTTCGTGGAAGTGTTCGACGCCGAAGCACGCAAAATCACCGACGCACGATGGCTGGCACAGGGCACCATCTACCCCGACCGCATCGAGAGCCTCAACATCACGGGAAAGGTAATCAAGAGCCACCACAACGTAGGCGGACTGCCCAAGGAGATGAACCTGCAACTGTGCGAGCCCCTGAAATGGCTCTTTAAGGACGAAGTGCGCCGCGTGGGCCGACAGCTGGGCATGCCCGAGCACCTCATCGAGCGCCACCCCTTCCCCGGTCCGGGACTGGCCGTCAGAATACTGGGCGCCATCACACCCGAAAAGGTGCACACACTGCAGGAGGCCGACGACATCTACATCCGAGCCCTGCGCGAATGGGGCCTCTACAACCAAGTCTGGCAGGCAGGCGCCATACTGCTCAGCGAAGTGCGAAGCGTGGGCGTCATGGGCGACGAACGCACCTACGAAAACCCCGTGGCACTGAGAGCCGTCACCAGCACCGACGCCATGACCGCCGACTGGGCCCACCTGCCCTACGACTTCCTGGCGCGCGTCTCCAATGACATCATCAACAAAGTCAGAGGCGTCAACCGCGTCTGCTACGACATCTCCTCAAAACCGCCTTCGACCATCGAGTGGGAATAATGGACACAACACAACTTATCGAACTCTATCGCAAGCTGGAAGGCCACGAGCCCGCCAACTGCGAACCCATAACCGGCAGCGGCAGTAACCGCCAATACTTCCGCCTCACCAACAATGCCGGAGAAAGCCTCATCGGCGTCGTCGGGACATCGGTGGAGGAAAACCACGCATTCACCTATCTGGCCCGCCACTTCGCACAAAAGGGCATAAACGTGCCCACCGTGCTGCAGGAAAGCCCCGACGGGCACTGCTACCTGCAAACCGACCTCGGCACGACGTCACTCTTCGACCAACTGCAACACGGGCGCCAGAGCGGCGGCAACTATTCCGACGAAGAGCGCACTCTGCTGCGCCGCACAATAGCCCAACTCCCGCGCATCCAAGTTGAAGGAGCACAGGGACTCGACTTCACGCAATGCTACCCGCAGCCGGAAATGGATGAGACGAACGTCATGTTCGACCTCAACTACTTCAAGTACTGCTACCTCAAGGCCACAGGTATCGACTTCCACGAAATACGCCTCGAACAGGACTTCCGGCAAATGGCTGCCGACCTGACGACATACACGGGCAACACCTTCTGCTACCGCGACTTCCAGGCGCGCAACGTCATGCTCGACAAAGAAGGCAACCCCTACTTCATCGACTTTCAGGGCGGGCGCCGTGGGCCTCTGCAATACGACGTAGCTTCCTTCCTCTGGCAGGCATCGGCGCGCTATCCCGACACACTGCGCCAGGAACTCATCGGCGTCTACATCAAGGCCCTGCGCCAATACATGCCCGTGGACGAAGACGACTTCCGACGCCGGCTCCAACTCGTTGTGCTGTTCCGGCTGCTGCAAGTGCTGGGGGCCTACGGCTTCAGGGGCTATTTCGAACGCAAGAAACACTTCATCGACAGCATTCCGCCAGCCCTCGACAACCTGCGCAACGCGCTCGACAACGGCGGTTGCCCCTATCCCCACCTGCGCGAAGTGCTCCAACGCCTCGTCGGAACGAAACAAGAGCCCTCGCCCACACGGACAAACGAGAAGCCCTCGTTGCGCGTGCGCGTGTTCAGCTTTTCATATAAGAAAGGAATACCCGACGACGAAAGCGGAAATGGCGGAGGCTACGTATTCGACTGCCGCTCGACCCACAACCCTGGGCGCTACGAGCCCTATAAGCAACTGACCGGCCTCGACCTTCCCGTCATTCGTTTTTTGGAGGACGACGGCGAAATCCTCACCTTCCTCGACAGCGTCTACAAACTGGCCGACGCCCACGTGGAACGATACATCCAACGCGGCTTCACCGACCTGATGTTCTCGTTCGGATGCACCGGCGGACAGCATCGCAGCGTCTACTCCGCACAACACCTGGCCGAGCACCTCAACCAGAAGTACGGCATCGAAGTCGTCCTGTGCCATCGCGAACAAAACATCCATCAAACCCTTAGCGCAAGACCCTAAGACATGAAAGCAATGATATTTGCCGCAGGGCTCGGCACCCGCCTCAAGCCCCTGACCGACCGCATGCCCAAAGCCCTGGTGCCCGTCGACGGACGGCCGCTGCTCCAGATTGTGCTGCAGAAGTTGCGTCGTGCCGGCTTCGACGACATTGTCATCAATGTCCACCACTTCGCCGACATGATTGAGACGTGGTGCCAGTCGGAAACAGGCATTCGCCTCAGCGACGAGCGCCAGGAACTGCTGGAGACGGGAGGCGGAATCAAACACGCACGCCCCCTGTTGCAAGACTGCCAACGATTCCTCATCCACAACGTAGACATACTGAGCAACGTCAATCTGGAAGCCTTCATGCGGGCAGGCGAGAAGCATGAGGCCACACTGCTCGTCAGCCAACGCGACACCCAGCGCTACCTCCTCTTCGACAACGACATGCGACTCGTCGGATGGACAAACCTGAAGACCGGCGAGGTGAAAAGCCCCTACCCCGGGCTCAACGTGGACGAATGCCAGCGCTTCGCCTTTGCAGGCATCCACCAGATGAGCACCTCGCTCTTTCCCTTAATGGATGAGTGGCCCGCCAAGTTCTCGATTATCGACTTCTACCTGGCCGTCTGTGCCCAACACCCCATATACGGCTACATCCAACCAGACCTTCGCCTGATGGATGTAGGTAAATTAGACACGCTGGCCGAAGCCGAGGCGTTTGTCAGAAGCATTTAGAAACCTTGTGCCGAATGGCCATAACATTCAGCACACTCACAAGCAGGAATATTACTCCGCCCAAAACATACGCGGGCCACATCGTGCCTTCTTCGATAGTTGGGAACATGGCCCACAACAGGTTCATGTAACGCTGGCGAAGCACATAGAGCATCAGCAGCGCTATCGCCAACACCAAGCCGTTAAGCACGATGGTCAGCAACTGGTAAGGCAAGCTAACCTGCGCCGGGCTGTAGCCGATAAGGAGCAAGTTCCTGAACTTCACAGTATTCTTCTGCACCAAAAGGTAGATGCTCAGCATCAATATAAAGAAGGAAAGGGCGCTAATGAGCAACCCGACGCCCATAACTATGCCGCTCATCACTTTGAGGAAATAGGTGGCCTTGCCTGCCTGCAGCTTGTCCTCGTCGATGTCGTAGTTATGTTGCTGAATATACTTCGCAATGCGGTCGTCGGTGGGATTGCCCACCTCCACGATTAGGCGCGTCGGGTCGGTATCGGCGCCTGGTGCGAACTCGCGGTTGCTCCACTGCATAAAACTCTCGGGCACCAAAATGGTGTTCAGGCGATTCGTGAATCCCACGACCTTGCCTCGCATGCGGAATTCCTTCGAGTCGCCTCGCAGCAGGACGGTCATGTCAATCATCGAGACGACGCCCTCCGACAACTGGGGCAATGAGCGACCTTGCGCAAAACCGAAGTTATAGATGGACAGGTAGCTGCGGGGCAGAATGATGGGCACGAAATCACTGCCCTCCTCATATTTCCACTGACTGCGGTCGGTATCGACAAAGAGGTCGGGAACCGCCTCGAAATACATCTGCGTGCCAAAGTTTGCCACACCCTCAATGCCCATAGAGCACGACACCTTGTACTGGCTGGCCGTGAAGGCGCCCAAGCGCACCGTAAACGGCTGGTCCTGGATGTCCTCTATCTCGTTCTTCGTGAAAGAGCTTGTGCCTACGCCAAATGCCGAGATGCGCTTGGAAATGATGATGTAGTCGTTATTGATTACCCCATCTTCCTGCGAAAAGACGGGGCGCACATCGCGATAGAACTGCAAAGCCAGCAGCACGATTAGCATTCCCAAGAGGTTTGCCAGGAAGAAACCGAGCAACTGCAAACCCGAAATATGTTGACGCAATAGTTTCCAGACGAGTATCATAGGTGCAGTATTTTGTCGTAGTTCATATCCACATGTTTGCCAATACTGGTCACAACGACGCCTGCGCCCTGTCGGGTGGCTTCTTCCATCATAACGTCTGCCATCTGGCGAGCGTTGCCGTCATCGAGATGACTGATGGGCTCGTCGACAAACAAGAAATCTATCGGCTGTGCCAAAGCGCGCATCAGTGCCACACGCTGTTGCTGGCCATAACTCATGATGCCAACCTTCGTGTCCACCTTGTCGGAGATGCCGAGCGCATCGAACCATTCCAGGATTTGCTTCCGTCGCTTGAAGCCCGTCAGCCGGTTCTTAATCATCACGTTCTCCATCGCCGTGAGTTCAGGGAAGAGGCGCAACTCCTGCCACATCAGGCTCAGGTTGTTGCGACGCAAGCGCGTCCAATCCCTGGTCTTGAGGTTACGAATGTTCTGACCGTCAAAGGTGATGATGCCTTGATAGTCCTGACGATAGCCATAGATGAAACTGCAGAGCGACGATTTACCCGTGCCGCTATCGGCCTCGACCAGATACAACTTCCCACGCTCGAAGGTTACGTCCTGCTGCCACACGTCGCTTTGCAAATCAGAACGCTTCGCGAAGACTTCAGGAAAGGTATGCTCAAGCCTTATTGAATCCATAACAAACTTATTTCCTTACCAACTCAGGAATCTTCACTTTGTCGCCCACGATCATGTGGTCGGCCTTCCAATTTGAGTAGTGATTCAAGCGATAGATATAGCTAATCAGGCGTTTGTCCTGATAATACTTTTCTGCAAGTATCGACAAGTCCTCGCCGGCCTGCATCACATGCACCGTCTTAATGCCTACAATCCAATATTCGCCGTTTTCAATCTGCGGATATTCTGCGGCCAATTCCTCAGGGTTCTTTACCGGTGCGGGTTCCTCCACTGCGGCGCGCTTTTCTGCAGCGGCCTCGTCAGCCGGAGTCTTTTCCGTAGCAACTTCCTCTACCTGTTCTGTTGCGGGCGTGGCAGGAACGGCATCTTGGTACTGGGCACGGGTGAGGTTTCTTCCGAATATGGCCCATGCGAGCACGAGCAGGATTACGAGCAGCAGCAAATAGAGCCACCACTTGCTCTTCTTCGGCTCGTTTAGCTGCTTCTGCGCCTCATTTTCCTTCGACTCGCTTGGTTGCGGCTCTTCAACGGGTTGCGTCTCTTCAACGGGTTGCTCCACTTCAACAGGCTGTGCCTCTTCAACGGGTTGCGGCTCTTCAACGGGTTGCGGCTCTTCAACGGGTTGCGACTCTTCAACAGGCTGTGCCTCTTCAACAGGCATCTCAACAACGGCAGCAGGTTCTTCCGAGACGGGTTCAGCAACCTCTTCTGGAACAGCAACAGGCTCATCGGCGACGTCCGTCGCTTCTTCAACATCTTCAACGGGCTCGTCGATACGTTCCATGTCCGTCGTCTTGGTTTCGTCGTTGAGGACAACTGTCTCGAAGTCGACAAAGGGACGATTGACGCGGTCGCTCAACGTCTTGTCGGGAGTAAAGGATATCTTTCCGTGACTGTCGATAGTGAAACGCTCGCCCGTGCTTACGTTGACACTTTCGCGGCTTCCTACCGTTATGACCTTAAATGTGCCCAAGCCCTTTATCTTGACTGATTCGCCAGCCAACAATTGCTCCTGAATCGTGTCGAACACCATTCGGACAAAGCTTTCGGCATCCTTCTTGGAAACAGATTTGCGACGAGCCAATCCCTCGGCCAGGTCGGTGAGAAATATCTTGTTTTCCATAGTCTTATATTTTATCCTTTAGTACACTGCTGGGCTTGAATGTCAAGACCAATTTGGGTGGCACCAACATACGTTGTTTCGTGGAGGGATTCACTACGACGCGCTCCAGTTTCTTCTTCACCTCAAATGTGCCGAAGCCAGTAAGCGAGATGCTTGCACCATCCTCGAACTGATTGCCCATCTCTGCAACGAGTCCGGACAACAGGGATGAAGTGTCCTTCAGCGAGGTGCCATTCTTTTCTGCCATCAAGGCAACAAATTCTTTGTTATTCATATCTTCATGATTTATTCGTTTACCACTTTAGCATACAGGTCGAAATCGTCGGCCGAGGTTATGCGACAGGTGCAGAACTCACCAATGGTCAGGTCCCCCTCACTGGCTGGTATCAGCACCTCGGGGTCGACCTCTGGCGAGTCGTATTCCGTGCGGCCGATGAAATAGTCGCCCTCGCGACGATCGATAATCACTTTCATCTCACGCCCGACCTTTGCTTCCTGAATTTCTGCGGATATGCGTTGCTGCACGCGCATGAGTTTGCTCAGTCGAGCCTGTTTCACCTCCTCGGGTATATCATCCTTGAAGTTATTGGCACTATAAGTGCCCATCTCCTCGCTGTAGGCAAAAGCCCCCATGCGTTCGAAGCGGGCCCACTTGACAAATTCGAGCAGTTCCTGAAATCCTTCTTCCGTCTCGCCCGGATGTCCCACCATGAGCGTTGTGCGCAGGTGTATGCCAGGAACTTCACGTCTCAATTCTTCCACAAAGCGGTATGTCTCTTCCTTTGTGATGTGGCGTCGCATAGCCTCCAACACGCTGTCCGAAACGTGCTGAAGGGCTACATCCAGATACTTGCAGACATTTTCATGTTCGCGCATAACGCGATATAAGTCCTTTGGGAAGTCGGAAGGATAGGCGTAATGCAGGCGAATCCATTCCACGCCCGGCACTTCCGCAATCTGCTCTATCAGTTCAGCTATGGCACGACGATGATAGAGGTCCACCCCATAATAGGTTAACTCCTGAGCTATCACCTGGAACTCCTTAACTCCCTGCCCTACCAGCTTGCGCACCTCGTCCAGGATATCATCAACCGGACGGCTGACATGACGTCCCGTCATAATGGGTATGGCGCAATAGCTGCAATGGCGGTCGCACCCCTCGCTTATCTTCAGGTAAGCATAGTGTGGAGGCGTTGTGATGTGACGCTCGTTTCGCTTGTTCACGTCATAGGCCTTGCCCAAGTCCTGAAGCAATTCGTTCCAGTTGAACTTGCCGTAATACTTATCAACCTCAGGAATTTCTTTCTCCAAGTCTTGGAGGAAGCGCTGCGACAGGCAACCCATCACATAGAGCTTCTTCAGCTTTCCTTCGCTCTTGCGCTGGGCAAGCTCCAAGATTGTATTGATGCTTTCCTCCTGCGCGTCAGCAATGAAGCCGCATGTGTTCACCACAGCAATCTCGCCCATCGGGTTTTCGCTGTCATGCGTCACCTTGTAGCCGTTAGACTCTAACTGGCTCATCAGGCGTTCCGAGTCAACAAGATTCTTACTGCAGCCAAGCGTGACGATGTCAACTGTGTTGCTTCGCATCGGCTTATTTAAAGAGAGAATTTACAAAATCGACGCGACTAAAAGCCTGCAAGTCCTCCATTCCTTCGCCCAATCCTATGTATCGGACGGGAATCTTAAATTGGTCGCTGATGCCAATAACGACGCCACCTTTTGCCGTACCATCGAGCTTCGTGATGGCCATACTTGTGACGTCCGTTGCGGCCGTAAACTGCTTGGCCTGTTCGAAAGCGTTCTGACCGGTGCTGCCGTCCAGCACAAGCATCACGTCATGTGGAGCATCGGGCACCACCTTCTGCATTACGCGTTTAATTTTGGAGAGCTCGTCCATGAGGCCCTTCTTGTTATGCAAGCGTCCGGCCGTGTCAATCAGGACTACATCCGCACCCTGGGCAACGGCGCTCTGCAACGTATCGAATGCCACAGACGCAGGGTCGCTTCCCATCTGTTGCTTGACGACAGGCACGCCCACGCGCTCGCCCCAAATGACAATCTGCTCAACGGCTGCAGCTCGGAACGTGTCGGCAGCACCCAACACGACATTCAGGCCGGCCTGCTTAAACTGATAGGCCAGCTTGCCGATGGTTGTGGTCTTGCCCACGCCATTCACTCCGACAACCATGATAACGTAGGGTTTCTTGTCGGTTGGAATCTGGAAGCCCTCGGTGTCTGTCGTATTGTTTTCAGTCAAGAGCTGTGTGATTTCGTCGCGCAGGAGTCCGTTCAGTTCCGTCGTCGTTACATACTTGTCACGCTTCACGCGCTCTTCAATACGACGTATGATGTTGAGCGTCGTATCAACTCCCACATCACTTGTCACCAGGATTTCCTCCAGGTTGTCGAGCACCTCGTCGTCAACCTTCGACTTACCGGCCACCGCGCGAGTCAGTTTCCCAAAGAAACTTTCCTTTGTCTTCTCCAGGCCTTTGTCTAAGGTTTCAACCTGCTCTTCCTTACTCTTTTTCGAGAATATGTTGAAAAATCCCATAATATATGAATTTGGCACCACAAAGATACTAAATATTTGTGACAATAAGCTTGATGTCACGCAAAAAAACGCATCCATATCCTAAGATATGGATGCGCTCTATAGGAATCTAACGTAAGTCAGCAATTAGTTCTTGAAGAAGTCCTTAACGGCTTCGTTGGGAACCATCTGCTCGTCAAAAATGTAAGCACCAGTCTTAGGAGACTTAACCATCTTTATGACCTTGGTATAGGAACGGCCGTCAGTCTTGCCGGTCTGCAAGGTGGCCACGGTTTTCTTTGCCATAATGTACTCTACTTACAAATTAATTACTTAATTTCCTTATGTACAGTCATCCGCTTGAGGATGGGGTTGTACTTCTTCAGCTCAAGGCGCTCGGGCGTGTTCTTACGATTCTTCGTCGTGATGTAACGCGACGTGCCGGGCATACCACTTGCCTTGTGTTCGGTGCACTCAAGAATCACCTGAACTCTGTTTCCTTTTGTTTTCTTTGCCATAATGTGATTCTCCTTTCAATTAACCGATAACTTTGATGTCTTTCCAATCGCAGTATCCCTTTTCAACAGCCTGTGTGAGCGCTGCATCGAGACCGACTTTGTTAATCATGCGAAGGCCTGCAGCCGATACGCGGAGCGTAATCCAGCAGTCTTGCTCCACGTAATAGAACTTCTTGTAGAACAAGTTTACATCGAAAGTACGCTTTGTGCGACGCTTAGAGTGGGAAACGTTGTTTCCTACCATTGCCTTCTTTCCCGTAATTTGACAAATCTTAGACATTTCTAATTTTTCCTTTTTGCTATTCCAATAGCTTCTTCCAAACAGGGTGCAAAATTATATCTTTTTTCTCTTATATCCAAATCTTTCCGCCTATTTTTCACTTTTGTTCTTCATTTCATGGTGACTCGGCTGTATGCAGGAGCCTCCATTGGGCAGAAATCGCGGTCTTGGTACTTGAAATAGCCCACTTGGGCAATCATTGCAGCATTATCTGTGGTGTAGCTGAACGGAGGGATAAAAATCTGCCACTTGTAGCGTTGCGCATACTCGTGGAAGGCATTGCGCAACCCTGTATTTGCGCTCACTCCTCCCGCCACGGCCACCTGTCGAATCCGCAGGTCGCGTGCTGCCAGCTGAAGTTTCTTCATGAGCGTGTCGACGATAGCCTTTTCGTACGAAGCTGCCAAATCGTTCATGTGGTGCTCGATGAAGTCCGGGTCGTCCTTCATGTTGTCGCGCAGGCTATACAGGAACGATGTTTTCAGTCCTGAGAAACTATAGTCATAGCCAGCAATGTGGGGCTTTGAGAACTGGAACGCATCGGGATTCCCCTGTCGCGCCAATTTGTCGATGATTGGTCCGCCAGGATACCCCAGCCCCATCACCTTGGCCGCCTTGTCAATAGCCTCACCCGCGGCATCGTCAATCGTCTGCCCGATTATCTCCATGTCGTTATACGCCTTCACTTTGATAATCTGCGAGTTACCACCACTCACCAAGAGACAGAGGAACGGGAATGAGGGGGGAGTATGCTCTTCGCCCTCGGCCTTTATGAAGTGGGCCAGAACATGGCCCTGCAGGTGGTTGACCTCAATCATGGGAATAGCCAGCGAAGCCGCCAGTCCCTTGGCAAACGAAACACCCACGAGCAAACTGCCCATCAGTCCCGGTCCTCGGGTGAAGGCTATGGCAGAAAGTTGCTCACGCTCTACCCCAGCACGCTTGAGAGCCTGGTCGACCACGGGTACGATGTTTTGCTGATGAGCGCGACTCGCCAGCTCTGGAACAACGCCACCATAGCTTTCATGCACAGCCTGACTTGCCGTCACGTTGCTCAGCAGGACGCCATTCTTTATCACTGCGGCGCTCGTATCGTCGCACGAGCTCTCGATGCCCAATATGATAATATCTTTATCCATTCTAATGCGTCAGAATTTCAACCCCGTTTTCCGTCATCACGTAAGTATGTTCCCACTGCGCCGAGGGTTCGTAGTCTTCTGTAACGACCGTCCACTCAGTGGGGTCGTCCTCGTCGAGACACACTTGCCAATGCCCCATGTTTATCATGGGTTCGATGGTGAAGGTCATGCCCGGCACGAGCAGCATGCCGGTCCCACGATGCCCGTAATGCTCCACGTCGGGCTGCTCATGAAATTGCAACCCCACACCATGCCCGCACAAGTCGCGAACGACGGAGAAGTGATTCTTGTGGGCATGTTTCTGGATGGCGTTGCCAATATCGCCGACATAGACATACGGCTGGCTGCACACCTGCTCGCCAATCTTCAGGCACTCCCAGGCCACGTCCACCAGTTTCTGCCACCTCGGGTCAGTCTTTCCGCCGATAACAAACATGCGGCTTGCGTCGGCGTAGTATCCGTCGAGAATGGTCGTGCAGTCGACGTTGATGATATCGCCCTCCTCCAGGATTTCGTCCTTCGAGGGGATGCCGTGACACACGACGTCGTTGACGCTCGTGCAACACGAATTGGGGAATCCCTCGTAATTCAGAGGAGCAGGAATACCGCCGTGACTCGTTGTGTAGTCGTACACAATCTTGTCAATCTCCAGCGTCGACATGCCCGGCCGAATCTTCTCTGCGACGGTGTCGAGGACAGCTGTGTTGAGGAGGCCCGCCCTGCGGATGCCCTCAATCTGTTCGGGAGTCTTGATAAGTTCACGCGTAGGCACAAGCTTGCCACGTTCCTGTGCCTCCAGAATGCGCCTGTCCATTTCGGTCAGCGACTGTCCTGCAGGCACTATCCACTTATTTCTCTTCTTTGTGCCCATGCTTCCTTCAATATATAATTATGCGCGCACACGAGCGATGACATCCAGGCACTCACGACATTTGTCGGTGATGTACTTCCAGTCCTGAGCCTCGATGCGGTCTTTGGGGAACAGCTTAGAGCCCATGCCCACACAGTAGACACCAGCCTTGAACCAGCCCTTCAGGTTTTCCTCCTCGGGGGCCACGCCGCCCGTCACCATAATCTTCGACCAGGGCATGGGAGCCTTCAGTCCCTTCACCATGTTGGGACCAACGACATCGCCTGGGAACACCTTCGTGAGGTCGCATCCCAGTTCCTGCGCCTTTCCGATTTCGCTCACTGTCATGCATCCTGGGCAATAAGGCACCAGACGTCGGTTGCAAACAGGTGCGATTTCAGGATTGAACAAGGGGCCCACAACGAAGCAAGCGCCCAGCTGCAGATACATGGCAGCCGTGGGGGCATCCACGACGCTACCGATGCCCAGAGCAAGCTCGGGGCACTCCTTGGCTGCAAACTTCACGCACTCGGCAAACACCTCCTGGGCGAAGTCGCCACGATTGGTGAACTCGAAGGCACGCACGCCACCGTCGTAGCAAGCCTTGATAACCTTCTTGGCCACCTCAACATCCTTGTGGTAGAAGACAGGCACCATGCCTGTTTCTCCGATTTTGGCCATAACGGCCAGCTTATCAAATTTAGCCATAATTCCTTAGTTCTTAACGTTGAACACGTCCGTTAGCATTTCCGGCAGCCAGTGCCTCAACTTCCTCAGCGCTGACAAGGTTGAAGTCGCCGTTCACGGTGTGCTTCAGTGCGCTTGCTGCAACGGCAAACTCCAGCGCCTCGCCCTGCGTGGCCTTCGTGAGCAGTCCGTGAATGAGGCCGCCAGAGAAAGAGTCGCCACCGCCCACGCGGTCGATGATGGGATTGATTTCGTAGCGCTTCGACTCGTAGAACTCCTTGCCGTCGAAGATGAGTGCTTTCCATCCGTTATACGTTGCGCTGTAGCTCTCACGCAGTGTGCTCACCACATACTCGAAGCCAAACTCCTGACGCATCTGGCGGAAGATGCCCTCGTAGCCGGCAGCATCCGTCTGTCCGCCCTCGACATCGGCCTCAGGCTTGAAGCCCAGACACAGCTCAGCGTCTTCCTCGTTGCCGATGCACACGTCGACGTATTTCATCAGGGGACGCATGATGGAGATTGCCTTCTCGCTCGTCCACAGCTTCTTGCGGAAGTTCAGGTCGACGCTCACCTTCACGCCGTGTCGCTTTGCGGCCTCACAGGCCAGGCGTGTCAGTTCGGCAGCCTTATCTGAGATAGCAGGCGTGATGCCGCTCCAGTGGAACCAGTCTGCGCCCTCCATGATTTCGTCGAAGTCGAAGTCCTTGGCCTCAGCCTCAGCGATGCTGCTGTGGGCGCGGTCGTAGATTACCTTCGAGGGTCGCATCGAGGCACCCGTCTCGGCGTAGTAGAGGCCCACGCGGTCACCGCCACGAACGACGTAGCGCGTGTCCACGCCATAGCGGCGCAGCGCGTTGACGGCGATTTGTCCGATTTCGTGCTTGGGCAGCTTCGACACGAAGTATGCCTCGTGCCCATAGTTTGCGAGCGAGATGGCCACATTGGCCTCGCCGCCGCCCGGAATAATGCGGAATGATTCACTCTGGATGAAACGGTCGTTTCCTTGGGGAGACAAGCGTAGCATAATCTCGCCCAGCGTTACAATCTTAGCCATACTTATTACGGATATATGTTACAATATGCCCACAAAGATACAAAAAAACACTGTAACAAACGAGCAAATTCGGAGAATTAACGCAGAACTATCGCAAATAAAGGCAATACGAGGAAAAACGAGGAATTGAGGGATAGCGGGAAAAGGCAACTTGATGCGGATTGGCGCAAGAGTTAGGTCTCTAAATTGAACTCGGCTTTGCCGCTTCGCTTGTCGAAGAACCCACATACCCCGCTTCTGAGAGTTAAACTTTTCTAATTCCGAGTATACGAAAAAAAAGAAAGACAGACGATTTACCCTACGGGAAAATGGGATAAACCGGGGAACGTAATTGACACATGATTTCCAGAAGTCGTTCAGCACTGCCATTACGGAATTTGAGTGGGAGAGTTTTGAGTTGATCTTCGGTGATAAAGAATGAGAAGCCTTGCAGTCGGGTGAAGAGGTTTTCGTAATTGACCTTCACCTGTGCCCCCATCCTTTCGAACAGCGAATCTTTATCTCCATCAACAAAATGCAGATAAAGGGCATCGCTTCGCATAGGCGAATGTGGCGCAAAGGCAGTTCCCTTTGGAACGACACATTTGTCTGCTCCTGTGAATGGAGCTGCAAAATGTACCAGATACTCCAGTTCTGTATCCCCCACCAATTCAAAGACGTTCTCGTCAATCTTTAATGCTTCAATTTGCTCTTGTGTAGCCATAGATTTCTATTCTTTTTTGTAAAAGTAGGCATTTTTCTCGATTTACCCAAATAAAATAGCCTTCACAAGGCTTGTGAAAGTAACAATTTCAGTTTATTATGCATCTCATTAGAAAATTATTCGTATCTTTATGGTCAAAATCTGGCAATACGGAAGAGGGACACCTAAAACGTTAGAAATATGATTGATATCAAGGAAATATTACTACATAACGCAGAGATTGCAGAACATACTAATGGAGCAACTCAATATTTGGGTGCTTTATTAGGCGGCAGATATGTAACCAAGGAACAAACTTGTGAGACGGTTGACTTTCTTTTTGCTGGAACAAAGAGGAACAAATCTTTACAAGTTCTTGTAGTATATAAGTCCTTATGATTATCAAATAGTATCAACAATGTCGTTCAGAGAAGTTAATAACTTAAGAAAAGCAGGAAGACTTGATGAAGCCTTGAGGCTAGCAAAAACAGATCTTCAAAGCGAGCAGTCCCATTGGACTTATAGTGCGTTGTTCTGGGTTCTAAGGGATTTCTGCAATCTATATATAACAAATAATCAAATTCAAGATGCCTTAAATGTCATTCAGCAGATGGAAGCAATGGTTGATTTCATAAGTGATAATGACGGGGTTGCTCATAATACGCTTCAATCACTTAGGCGTCATACAGCCCCATTGTCGAGAGAAGTTAATGACCTTGTTGAACTATCAAAGAATGGACAAGAAGAATCAGCATACGCACAGATATGTGAATTAAATAGAAATAACACGATATCACCCTTTTTACATGAAGATTTTGGTTGGATTATATATAGGTATTTGAAAAAATGCTATGACTCATGTGGTTCATTAACAGCAAGAAGAGCGCTACATACATATCTTCAACTGGAAACTAAGCATCCTTCAACATTGCATTCGCAGATATTAAATGTTGCCACGTCAATAAGTGAAAGTTATGAGGATTTCAAATTCCTTCCATTTCTGGAATTGTGGGATGTCGAAATGTTGTCAGATAATGACTTTAGGTCATCTATTTGGAATGGTAGAGAAATTCAACCGCTTGTTGAAAGAATCATAGAACGTTGCTTTAAATTAGGATATGGATTAAATGAAGTTAAAGACGCTTTTACTATGAATAACGATATATCCGAAGATCTTGTGCTTTCAATATTTGCAAGATTTCACTATTTCAGTATTTTCAACTATTCCGGAGAGAATAACACTCAATCATTCTTTTCTGAAATAGATAATTACACCTCTACTATAGATGGTATGCATATAAAAAATGAGTCTCATTCAAGAATCCTATCTTTATATTTACGGAAACTACCTGAAGAAAGTAATGCAGAAGCAATTCTTGTTATAAACAAATGGGGACTTGGCAATTTTAGGAATGAGGACTGGTTAAGAGAACAAAAAGAAGATAAAGTTTTTCCTTCTTTGGTTGAAAAGGTGATAAAACATTACTTTGCAGGACTAAAATGCAATGCGTTTAGGAATGTTACTCCTGCATTTGAAGAATTGTTAGAAGAGGCATGCAAAAAATATGATGATGACCAGTTGGATCGTTATTTAGCAATTCTTATGCTGGCAAAGGGCAATAAAGAAAAAGCATTGTCAATATACAGAACGCTTCTTCTTAAATTGAATCGTTTCTATGTATGGAAAGAATTGGCAGAAGCTACTGATGATATCGAATTGAAAATATCTGCATATTGTAAGGCTATAGTCTCAGAGCCCAAAGACGAATTTCTAGATGATATCCATTTAGCTTTAGCTAAACTATTGATAGATGATGGATTCTTCCCAGAAGCTAAACGAGAACTGCAAACATACGCTGAAACTTACCAGAATAAAGGATGGAGAGTTAAAGAAGAATTCTCTCATCTTTGTTCAATGATTCAGAATAATGTTACCGCGACAGATAGTAATGTTCTATTCTACAACTCACACATGACATTTGCAGAAAACTTTGTATATTCCGATATTGATTGGACTACGATGTTCATTGCAGACATATATGTCCAAAAGGATGGAGATAAACAACAAATAAAGAAAGCGAGACTCATATCTGTAGAAGGTCTGTCAATAGTAATCAAGTATAAAAAACTAACATCTCCCAATAATTTCATAGGAAAATGTTATGATGTAAAGATCCATTCAAAGGAAAACAGGAAAGAGATAGTCCTTATTAAGGAATCTGGTTTTAGCATTGGTCAGTTGCTATCACCTATAGTCTGCTATGTCGACTACCATAATAAGGAAAAGAAGTGTTATCATATAGTAAGTGAAAAACAGAAAGAGTTAGTTTTGTCACATTTGCCAGTTAAATTAAACGAAGGAACATTCTGTAGGTGTTATGAGGTTCCTGAGTTAAAAGAAGACACTCACGATGATTATGTATTTCTTGACTGGGATTTACGTTCTACACCTAAAAAAACAAAACCTTCGAAAGCAATTTTCTGTGATTTAATCGAGGAAAGTGAAGGAATTGTTAAATTCCCATTTGAAACTGCAGTTGTAAATAGTATCAATGAGGGCAAAGAACTATTTCATTGTGTTTTTGGCAGAAACTCTGATATTATCATAAAGTTTAATCAAACTACACTTCGTCCTCAAATAGGAGATTATGTAAATGTTAGATATATCAAGAAGGAATCTAAAGAAGGAAGATTCTTTCGAAAGATGTTGGCTATTGAGCCTACAGACTCATGCGATAAGGTTTTAAAGAAAACGGTTTCAGGATCAATACGTCTAAATTGCAACAGCAAAGGACAATTGTTCGGATTTGTTGATGATTATTATGTCCCTACACATTTAGTTGAAGGAATAAATGAAGAAGATCATGTATGTGTTGATGTCGTATTTAATGGAGAAAAGTGGCAAGCTTATAAACTAGTTCGATATAATGAAAATTAGGAGGATATGGTTATGCAAGTAAATAAAATGTCATCAGATAATCTATTTGAGCAGGTTCGTGCTATATGCGACAGTAATAATCCAAGCCTGATTGTACTGACATCAATGGATATAGAGGTTCGTAACAGGTGGATACGTGTTTTTAATACGCCATATCGTTGGGCACATTCTATGAGAGTAATAAGACATATAGAAAAAAGACTCAATAGCGAAGATTCTCCTGTAAAGATTCCAATTGACAGCGTTTACAATGTAATTTATGGGGGAGTTGACTCTGAAGATAAAGGCAACCCATCTGACGAATCGGATAACAATAAAATAGATGAGATTGATGATGGTTCTCAGATTATCATACCTGTAAAAAGAAGCAATTTGTTGAGTAACAATTCCACTGTTGTGTTTTGTGAAGCACAATTGTTAAGCCAAAGTCTCAATCAAACCGAATTAGTTAGATATGGAAGTGGCAGACTATTAGATGATGTTTTATCATTTGTTTTTGAAAAAGGCAAACGTAATTTAATATTAATTGGCGACCCTTATTATCTAACTTATGGGAAAAGTACAGATTCTTCATTGTGTATTGCAAATTTAGCAGTAAAGTTGCCGAACATTCCCATATACTATTATGAAGATGAAATATCTAAAGATTTTTGTATGGGGAAACAAGGGCTGCGAACATTTTTAGCATCAAGTATTGAAAGGCAATGTTTCAACAATTTGCATTATGATTTTAGTGCAGATTTGGAGAATATTAATAGAGAGAGTTTGGAACCGATGCTCAGAGACTGGTTCTCAGAGCCATTGTCTAACGATCCTCAAAATGCCGCACTATTTTATAAGAATAATGATAGTAACCTCACTAATCTGTGGATAAAAAAACATTGTCTAAAAAATGGTGAAGATTTAGCTAAAGATGATTTGTTGATAATGAATAATAATATAACTATTTCTGCGGATTTGCCTATTGAAGACCCTATTAAGATTTATAATGGCATGTATTTGACCTTATTAGACATTATTGGCCATGAAGATAAGACTATACAAATAAGGACTAAAGGAGGAAGAACTAATGTAAGTCTTTTTTATACGAAAATCAGAGTAAAATGTATTAGCATAGAGGGGACGCCAGAAAAAGAATTGTTCATGTTAGACAATTATTTTAAAGCAGATGAGCATGAATTAACTAAAGAAGAACAAATTGCATTAAGAGTTTATTGTAATATGTTGTTAAGGGATACAATCCGACGAACGGAAAAATCATTCACTAATTCTATCCAATATCATAATATGGTAAAAAGTGATGAATTTGTAAAATTATCCCTCAATGAACAGCAAGCAATAATAGATTTGGCAAACGATGTTTATGTCGAGAAAAACTTGCAAAAAGAGGTGCACACCACCAACAATGCTCGTAGTCTTTTTAGGACGTATCGACAACAATGGGAAATGTATATTAGGAAGCAAATACTTGACACTGATCCATATTTAAATGCTGCATACCTTTCTTATGGATGGGCCATAACCGTACATAAGTCTCTTGGCGTTTACTTCGATAAAATATGGCTTAAAGGAACCCAAAATGCGAATAGTGGGATTTCAAATGAATCATACTTTAGGTGGTTGTATAGTGGTATAACATCTTCTACTATGAAAGTTTATTTGTCATCACCACAAACGATATCACCTATGATGAATTGTCAAATTGATGATATTGATAATGGCATACCATATACAGGTGGATTATACCTAGTATTTCATGACAAAAGTGTAAAGGATATTAATGATTCCATCATAACGTGTGCAAATGTTAGTGATAATACTAAGATTTTGATTTATGAGTTCTCTAAAGAACTACAAAAGAATAATTATGTATTAAAAACAATTACTCGTAAAAGTCCTTATTTAACTATAGTAGAGTATACTTTTAGAGCAAATAACTCCATCGTTAAAAAGTTATTTATCAATAACAAAGGAGAAAAAGACAACTTTGCAGTTTCTGATGTGAGATTTGACGGCGTGATTGACCAAGAAGGCAAAATGTTTATGTGTACAATCCGCCAATGTATGAGTAATGAATGGCCAACTGATTTTAGGAAGGATATATATGATACATGGAAAAACAAATTGCTGCAGTATTCTTTGTATATTGTAATTGCTAAAAGTCAGGAATGGCATGATACATTAATTGCTTTCAATTACGAAGGGGAAAGAGTGGCGACAGAGGTTTGGTATAACAAAGATGGATTCATGACTAAAATCAAATTTATATCAAATGAAAGTGAGTATGTTTATGACTCATTTAAGGAAGTAATCGATAAATAATAATCAAATGGGATCAGCAAATCTTAATATCTTCGTCAGTTCAACGTGTTATGACCTATCTCAAATCAGGAAAGATTTAAGAGAATTCATAACTGGTTTGGGGCACAATCCTATTTTGTCTGAGCAAAATGATTTCCCGATTGATCCTCAATTGGACAATTGGGAAAACTGCATCAATGCAGTAAAGGATTTTGCAGACATATTCGTTCTTATAATTGGTAACAAGTATGGGTCTGTAGGAGAAACAGGGAAATCCATAACTAATACAGAATACTTAACTGCAGTACAAAAAGGCATCCCAATTTACACGTTTTCGTTAAAGCAAATGACAACGATACTACCTTTGTGGGAACGCAATCCAGATGCTGATTTCTCGGATGTTGTTGACAATAAACAGATATTTAAGTTCCTTGTAGATGTACGCAAGAAAAGTGGAAGATGGAATTTTGAGTTTGAAAGTGCTCAAGATATTATGGATACATTGCGTAAACAATTGTCTATTTTGTTTCGCAATTCATTAGGATTGCGTAAGAAGATAGTATCATCTCCATACGAAGATTTGTACTCAAAGATTTCGAGTAAAGCCTTAAATATCATCATGCAAAAAGAAGAGAATTATGACATCAAGTTCTTTATGCAGGTTATGTTAGATGGCATTATTGAGTGTCGTGAATTAAAGAATGATTATCTGTATTCTATTTTACTAAAGCCTTTACATGAACGGCGCAATCTTGGAGAGCTATTCTTTTGGATTGACAACAAATTCGATGAACTAAAAAGTTACATTGACTCTCTACATAAACTATCTGACGCATTCACGACATTTTATAAAGATAATGATGATGAATCAGATTTAAGAGGCTTGTATTATGTGGCTAGTACTTACATCGAATTTTATGCGAATTTGTTAAAATGGGGAGTATCCGTAAAAGGGATGGCTGTCCCTAAAGATTGTAGGCATTTAATGGAAATCCTTTCAGGAATGCCGTCATCTATCATTGACGAAATGGAAAAATTCCCCATTGATTCTATGAAAAAGATAGCTGTATGCACTGAAAAATCAAAAAAAGGAACAATCGAGAAAGGCGATATGATTCAATTCCCGTTCGCAATCGTTATTCAGGAGGATGTTGTTAAAGAATACAAACAGGAATTATATAGAATAGAAAAACAACACAAAAGTAAGAAGAAATGATGCCATAGACATAGTTCTGGCATACTATACCAATACTTTAAGCTGCTTCTAACCTTACTCATGAGTATGCCTAGAGTATGGCAAGAGCTTGGGTAGTATTAGACAGATGTGGATTGGAAACATGATGTGACAATACTAAAACGTATAAAAACGTTATTGAAATAAAGGAATACGAGATATGACGAAAGAAGATATACTAAGGTTAAGGGACACGGCAGAACAGACGCGAGTGCAGTTCAAGGAACGTGTGACTCGCAACAACAAGTATGACGTAAGTTGCGAGATGGTGGCTCAAAGCAATTCTCGTGGCGGAATGATTGTGGTGGGTATTGACGACAAGACGGGGCGTATCAATCCTCTCTCGTTTGTGGAGGTACAAGAAACGACGAACTTGTTGGGAAGCCTGGCATCGGAAGGTGTCGTGCCACAGATATTGCTTGACATCGAGAATGTTCAGATTGATGGTGGTGTCATCGTGGTGGCTACCGTCAAACAAGGCAGGAACAAGCCTTATCGTGACAGCAAGGGCATCGTGTGGGTGAAGCAAGGTGCTGACAAGCGCAAAGTGTTTGACAATGCAGAACTGATAGCGATGCTGATGGAGAATGGGCAGATGCATCCTGACAGTATGCCTGTGAATGATACCAGCATCAAGGATTTGGATGAGAATACCTTGCGTGACTATCTGCTCAACAGGTTCCGCAGTGATTTTGAGCGACAGCAGTTGCCGATAACTGAATTGAGGCACAGAAGTCTTGACGAGATTGCAGATATCCTTAGCCAGACACCTGAGGGAATCTTGAAAAACAATGGTCTGATATTGGAGGATGGCACATTGACAGTAGCTGCCCTGATGCTGATGGGAAGATACCCTCAACGCTGGCTGCCAGCCTTCACCGTGAGATGCGTTAGTTTCGTTGGTAACAGCATTGGGGGCACGGAGTTCCGCGACAAGAGTGGGAATGATGCTGATGGCAATGCCGTACATTTGTACAACTATATCATTTCATTCCTGACCAGAAATCTTCGCAGGATGCAAGTGGAAAAGGATTTTAACAGTCAAGGCGAGCTAGAGGTCTCAATTGCTAGTTTGTCGGAAATTGTCACGAACGGCATCCTACATCGATCGTATGTGATAGAAGCACCGTTACGTGTTTTTATTTTCGATAACAGAATTGAGATTCATAGTCCAGGTTTGTTGCCGGAGGGTGTCAGTATGGAAAGCATTAAGCACGGCGCATCGGTGCCAAGAAACAAGTTGCTGTTTAATCACGGCATCAATCTGTTGCCCTATACTGGTGCAGGAAGCGGTATCACCAGAGTCCTGAAGTTTACTCCAGACATTAAGTTCGTGAATGACGAGACGCTTAATGAGTTTGTCGTAACGGTAGAACGTAGAAATGTAGGGGAAACTGATGCTAAAAATGATAGAGATAGTGACAGAGATAGTGATAGAGATGACAGAGATAAACATCTGAATAACAGCAATTTGACAGAATCTGACACAAAGAAGAGTGACAGAGATGATAGAGATAATGAATTAGAGACCACCCATGTGGTATATAAAGCACTCAATGGAACTCAAAAGAACATCATACAGTTCTGTAGTATTCCCAGAAGTGCAAGAGAGATACTTGAACATATAGGCTATAGTTATCATCCCACAAACATAAACAAGTTCATCAAGCCTCTACTTGAGTATAGATTTATAGAGATGACAGAACCAGAGAAGCCCAATAGTAAAAATCAGAAATATCGGAAAGTTATAAAAGGATAAGAAGCGTATGATATTCGGAAAGAAGATAAAAGAACTCAGAGAAGAGCGCGGGATGGTGCAGCGAAAACTGGCAGCAGCACTAGATATAGATACGCCTATGTATAGTAAGATAGAGCGTGGTGAGAGAAAAGCCAAACGAAGCCATATACCAGTTATGGCAAAGCTTCTTGAAATAGAAGAGAAAGAACTGCTGACTATCTGGTTGGCAGACAAGGTGCTGGATATAGTTGATGGAGAGGACGAGGTTAAGCATGATGCCGTGATCTTTGCTCAGAAAGAGATAGAGGCAGAAGTAGGCTGATTTGGCGACAAGAATAGCTGTATATGGATTTTTTCGATTACATCATCAACAGAAATGCTGCTCAGGAAGAGAATCCTGATAGGCTGTCCTCATACCGACAGGTTGCAGAACTAATCTGCTTGTGTTGGGATAGACTGGATATGAGTTTTGTTGAGCCTTATCTTGATGAAGAGATGGTTTGGAAAGGTGGTGTACCACACAGAGTCATCAACGGGAAGGACAATTATCTAAAACTGATGAGACAAGTTTTCGATTCTCTTCAATACTCGAAACGAAGTTATAGGGCAGACGTTGATGGGTCTGGTGACCATTCTGTTGCCATTGTTACAGTCGATGGCGAGTATCAAGACATGATGCATCGCGTGAAAATAGAGGATGGACTAATTAAGGAAATAGAAGTGACACCTTCTGGTTATTGGTGGTCGAAACAGTTTGGCGGGAAGTCTCCTTTTGGTGTTGTGAGTCAGACATCATTGCATGAACTGGCGGCAGCAGTGGCTGCTATAGAGCAGTATGTCAAAACGGAACTGGGTAACAAGCCTATTAAATGGGCCACGCAATATGAACTAAGAAATGCTCATTGCCAACTTTCCTTCACATGTGATGGGTTATCATACGATGTGTTGGTAGAGGTTCATAGTTTGGATGATAATAAGTGCCGATTTGTCATGTACTCAGAATTCAACAATTTGAAAGCTGAATGTCTGGAAAACGACCATATCCCTTGTATTTTAGCCTTGGATGAAGACCAGAGGTTTGTGAGTCTGACATTGTTGGAAGATATGGACGTCCGAGTACAAAAGCTAAGGGCAAAGGGACTCAACGAATGGACGTTCAGAAGTCTGTTCAAGACCAAAGCACAACTGAGCAGGTTGGTAATAACCAAAGACTATCGGATTATGTTGCCCGACTATAACGACATAGAGGTAAAGATGGAGCCATTGGTTAAAGCTGTGTATTTCCTATTCTTAAACCATTCAGAGGGCATAATCTTTAAGGAATTGGCAGAATATAGGGAGGAACTATTGAACATCTATAAAAAACTTAAACCGATGGGATTGAATAAAAGGACGATTCAGAGTATAGAAGACGTGACAAACCCATTGCTCAACTCAATTAATGAGAAGTGTGCCCGCATTCGTTCTGCGTTCGTGAAAGAATTCGATGAGTCACTTGCCAAAAACTATTTCGTAACAGGTGAGCGTGGGGAAGCGAAGAAAATTGTTTTGCCACGCGACTTGATATTTTGGGGTGTAGGACCACTTGATTAACGTTCCTGCTGTTATAATACGTGAATAGATTTGGGCTCAGCGGAAGATTAGTGGGGGATGAAAGAAAAAAGTTGTATCTTTGCAGCAT
>SAMEA3663184__coassemble_35_pt1 | contig 47568 bp, 36 predicted proteins | sample SAMEA3663184__metabat2_low_PE_010 | metagenome-assembled genome bin SAMEA3663184 (sample SAMEA3663184) | pig gut metagenome | biome: pig gut; feature: pig-associated habitat; material: faeces | place: Denmark | collected 2012 | reverse complement strand
TCGTTGGGGCTCCGTCGATGCGTCGTTGGGGCTCCGTCGATGCGTCGTTGGGGCTTCGTCGATGCGTCGACGAACGCCCGTCGTTGAGGGGTCGGAAAAAGGACGATGCTTACACGTCGCGACCGACAACGAATTTCAAGTAAGAAACAAGGGATTGTGTGACATCCTCCCGGCTCTCGTGCTGGATGAGGAAGCCGTTGGCCTGGGATTCTATTTTGTACATATATTTCTTCGTGTACTCGATGCCGTCCTTCTCAAGGGTATACGCCAGGAGGCGGTCGATTTCATGTTGCGAGGCCTCTCCCCTACGCACCTTTATGGCCAGGTCCATCATCGGCTTGGATGCGCCGGTCAGGAGGGCATGGATGACGGGTAACGTGAGCTTTCCCTCCTTCAGGTCGTTGCCCGCCGGTTTACCCGTATCATGTTGATTATCAAAGTCGAGAAGGTCGTCGCGCATCTGGAAGCAGAGACCCAGCGAACGGCCGAACCGGGCCATGCGGTCGATGTCGGCCGGCTCTCCCCCACCCAGCAAGGCACCGGCGAGGGCGCAGGTCTCGAAGAGCGACGCCGTCTTCTTTCGTATCACCTCGAAGTAGTCGTCCTCCGAAACATCCGTTTTGTCAAGATTTGCGAGCTGATGAAGTTCACCATCGGAGAGGGTCTGCCCGAGCTCCGATACCCAGGTAACCACCTGCTGGCTTCCCGTCTGGGCAGCGTGGAAGAGAGCCTTCGACAGGAGGAAATCGCCCACGAGCACGGCCGCCTTGTTGTCGAGCAAGGCATTCACCGACTTCTGGCCCCTGCGACGGTCGCTCTCGTCAACCACGTCGTCGTGGACGAGCGAGGCCGTGTGGAGCAGTTCGAGGGATACGGCTGCGTGCAGCACGCTCTGGGGCATCGGCCCGTCCTGGCCCACATATCGGGCCACGAGCAGCACCAGAATGGGGCGCATCATCTTTCCCTGTCGCTTCAGCAAGTGGTTGAGCGCCATCTGCAGGAGTGAATTATCGGTCTGCAACGTCTGTTCAAAAATGTGTCGATAATCCCTGAGTTCTTCCTCGATGGGGCGCCTTATCTCAGCCAGTAAATCCATGGTCGTTCCTTCTTTACCTGCAAAATTACGAAATAAAGTTGGTTTATTGCAACATTTTTGCCGCCTTTGTGGCTAATTACCAGCCCAGCGAAAGAAAATCGTGGCCACTCCCCCACCCGAGGAATGGCCACGATTGTCGTCACGGCGACCGTGCGCCTGGTTTATCTCACGTACTTCTTGCCGTTGAGAATGTAGATGCCGCGCTGCGGTTTGGCACTCAGGCGACGGCCCTGAAGGTCGTAGATGGCACCCGTTGCGACGGGCACGGCCACTGCGTCGTCGATGCCCGTGTCCACCTGCCCCTTGTAGAGGAGGCGGAAGTTGTCCCACACGAGCCATGTGGTGCCCGACGTGGGCTCACTGATGCCGAAGGTCAGGGCCCCGTTGGTGATGTCGATGTCGACGGAGAGCAATGCGTAGCTGTCGTTGGCAGCCATCTTATCGCGCTCGGCGTCGAAGTTGCTGCCGGCGCAACTTTGGCTAACCACGTCCTTCACGGTCGTCTTGCCCGAGGTGGCGTAGAGGTAGCCCGTGTTCTTGCCCTCGCCGTTGGCCATCTGGCAGGTCACGGTGTAGCGGCCGTTGGGTAGTCCGCTCAGGCTCTGCTTGAAGTTGAAGTCGGTGCTGTGCCAAACCTCCACGGCGCCGTTGTAGCGCTGGTTGCCCCACGAGCCCGTCATGGTCCACCCGTATCCGTTGCCCGTGAACTGGGGGTTGAGAATGAGCGGCGTGGCGTCGGCCTCGGAGGTCTGTTCCGAGAAGTTCGTCGTGAGGTAGTCGTTGTTGAAGCGCCTCTTCTCGATGGCAAAGATTTGCAGGCGGGCAATGTCGTCGCCCGTCTTGTTGCAGGCAATCTCCTCGCCGTCGCGGTATCCGTTGGCGGGTGTCCACAGGCCCAGCCAGTTGCCGGTGTACTTGCCGTTCTCCACGGTCCAGCTGCCGTCGGTGTAGGTCAGGAGCAGGCGCGACCACTCGCAGGCAGCAGGCTGGTCGTGGGTGCGCAGCTGGTCGGGGCGGTCCCACTCCGTCTGCAGCAAAAGTCCGTCGTAGTCGATGTTGCGCAGTCCGTAGGCATCGCCGTTGGGTTCGATGGTGAACACCTTCGTGAGGTCGGTCAGGGGCTCGGCGGGCGACTGGAAGAAGAGGGCCTTGTTGCCGTTGTTCGGTGCGTCCTTCAGCCCGATGAGCAGGTCGGCCTGGTCACTGGCCAGCACGAAATAGCAGTCGTTGGCCAGCGAGCTGAGTTCCTCGGCCGAGGCAACATGCTTGTAGCCCTTGGCGTTGGTGAGCAGGTTGTAGTAGGAGTAGTCGGCAGCCTTCACCTTGATCGTGAACGTATAGACGACGCCGCGGAAGGTGGCCGTGACGGTCATGTCCTCGTCAATGCTGGCCACGGTGTAGGTCAGGCCGTGGGAGCCGTCGCTCCACGTCACGTCGTCCCGGCTGGTGGCGGCGGGCACGATGAGCTGCAGCGTCACCTTGGAGCCTGCCAGCACTTTGACCTCGTTGGTCTCAGCGGGGGCACCGTCGGATACGGTGATGGCCTGCTTGGCCGGCACCACGTTCAGCTTGAAGCGGCACTCGCTGACGGCTCCGCTCTGGTTGACATACTGGCAGGTGTAGGTACGGCTGGCCACGAGGTTGGAAACAGTTATCGTGTTGCCTTTCTGTCCGTTATCCCAAAGGTAGTCGTCGCTCCAGCCGGTGGTGGGGCTCACCTTCAGGACAACCGTGCTTCCGCTGAGCACCGTGGCCTCGGTGGTATCCGCGGTCGAGCCGGATAGGGTAGTGGCGTCGACCGTGAGCTCAGCATTCATGTAATCGGCCGGGGCGTCTCCGCTGACGGCGATGGCAAAGGCCTGCTGGCTCTGCTTGCCGTTCTGGGCGGTGTAGGTTACGCGGTAGACGTAGCTATGGTCGGCCTTCACGGTAATCTGCCGCGTCGTCTCGCCCGTGCTCCATTGCCAGTTGCCGCTGTCCTCCACGCCCTTGGGCAGCTGCGGGACGAGGGTGATGTCGGCGCCGTCGGCCGGGATGGCCTTCGTGCCGTTGGCCGCGTAGTTGTATTTCAGGCCGCCCAGATTGGTCTGGTTCTTCAGGGTCTCGCCATTATAGATGATATCGCCCGAGAGGGGAGTGATGGCCTCTTCGGCCGTGATGGCCGGGCGCCAGCTGGTGAGCGTTGAGAAGCCGATGTGGTCGTAGCCGCCGGAGTTTTGGCTGTAGTTGCCGCCACCGCCATCGGGACACACGGCTGCGCTGGCCTTCTCGGCATACTGCAGCTTCACGCCGCGCAGTCCCTCATAGTAACCGACAGCGCGGTCCCAGTAGGGACGGAACTCGCCCTTGCCGCTCTCGTTGGGGCCCGTCATGTGCCAGCTGGCGCCCATGGTGCCGCGGCAGTCGGCGTAATTATAGGGAGTCCAGGGCAGTCCGTCGGCAGCCACGCCGCCGAAGTTCAGCGCTGCAACGTGCTCCAGTCCGGCAGCAATGCGGTCGTCCATATAGGCAAAGAGGTCGTCGCCCTGTGTCAGGCCCACCTGGCAAATGTCGAGCGCCAGTCCCAGCGCCATGAGCGTGTGGCCCTGGTCGCGACCGCTCTCCTGCATCTGTCCGAGGTAGCCCAAGGGGCCTCGCGCGTCGGCATGCACCACGGGCACGAGGTTTCCGATGAACTCGTTGCAGCCGTCGTTGAGGACCACGCTCTCCGCCGAGCGGTCCTTGAAGGTTCCCACGTGGTCGTATTTGTAGAAGGAGATGCCTTGGTTATACATGTGCACATCGTCACACAGGATGCCGATAGAGGCCACGCACAGGGCGTTGCACAAGCCCCAGTTGCTCCAGTAGTGGCCCGGGCGCTCGCCGAGGTTGGCATAGCGGAAGTTGAGCCACGTGTCGTGGCGGCGGCGCAGGAAGTCGATGGCGGGGTTGTAGAACACGCGCACAATCCAGCGGCGGAAGGCATCGAAGTCCTCACGGCTCCAGCCCTCGTAGTCGCGCATGAGCTCTGCTGCGTTGGCCCATTCGTAGCCGTAGATACCTGCGGCAAGCGAGATGTTGGTGTCGCCGCCCAGGCCGTTGCACCCACGCACCCACTGCATCATGATGCGCACGGCGGCATCGGCATTCTCACGCGTGCCCCCGATTTTCCAGCGAAGGGCATTCTGGTAGGCCATGGCAGCACCGCGGGCACAGTTCATGTAGTTCTGTCCGCTGCCGCCACCACGAATCACGGTCCACGTAGGCCACGTGGCAATGGTGGAACTGGAGTATTCGTTGGCGCAGAGGATTTCCCAGGCCCGCTTGATGCGCTCGTCGCCGTCGGCCAGCAGTTTCTTGGCGCGGTCGATGTCCTGCTGTGACACGATGCCGCCAGGATGCACAAAGCCATAATCATCGTTTGCCGCAAACACGTGCTTGGCCTGATAGCCCTTGGTTGCCTTGGTCTTCGACAACTGGCGGGTCAGCGAGGCAACATACTGGTCGATGAGCTGTTGCGATGCCCGTGCCGCAGAAAGTTCCCACGAGGCCAACGTCATCACGTCCTGCAACTCAGCCACAGCATTGGGAGCGCAGTTCGCCCCGTTTTCGCTGAGGTACGACTGGCACTCGTCGAGCTTTTGCTGCAGCGTGGTGAAATCGCCCACAACGCCATAATAGTATTCTTGGTCCAAGTCGGCCGTTGCGGCGGCCAGTTCGGCCACGCGCTCGTCGCTCAGGGCAACGTCGTAGATGCGGAAGTCAGCCACCAGCGTCTGCCGCAAGTAACTGTCCTCGGCGAAAGGCGAACGGCCAATCCAGCAATAGGAGGGGCGACTTGTGAACAGCTCGCTCGGCACGGGCATGAGCGTGTTTTGCCCCACGCGCTGGCCGTCGACGTAAAGTTCGCCGTACGCCCCAGTCTGACGATAGAGCACATGCTTCCAGCGTCCTTTTGGCGTAACGGTGCCGACCTCAATGCCGGCCTCGCTGTCCGAGCCGCTGGCCGAGCTGGCAACCCGCTGCGCATTCAGGCGGTAGGTCATGTACTTTCCGCCGGTGTTCGTGCAGGACGTAGAATTTGCAAAGGACCAAAGGAAGTGGCCATTACCCGTAATCGGGATACCGTTGTCAACCCGATAGTAGGCCGAGATGGTGAAATCATTGAGTGACTTCACGATGTTGCCCGTGCCACTGGTCATGTTCAGGTAGCCCGAGGCATTGCCAAGGTTCAGCACATTATACTTGCCCATTTGTTCAACCGTGGCGGAACCCACCAGGCGGGCAGTCACGCCGCCGGCAACATCAGTCACACTTGTACCGTCAACCTGGCTGAAATCGAAATGCAGCCTCAGATTCTCGTCTTGTGCCCAGACTCTGCCCAGCATTGCGAGCAGCAGGAACACCATTGATAGCATCTTCTTACACATCATTGTATTGGATTAGGTTATTTAATGAGATTTGCTACAAAGTTACATGGATTATCGTAAAAAGACCCGCCACGCGCGTTTAATTTTATTAGTAAGAATCGTCCAAAAGCACGAAAAAGACGATTTTTATCGTTGCTTTACACAATTTTTGCACCTTCGTTCGACGCTTTTTCAACAAAAAGCCGTACCTTAGTGCCGTCACAACATACCCGGAATGACAACAAAACACTGCCTCATCGTAAGCCTGCTGCTGTGGTTTTCGGCCGTGGAGAGCCTGGCCGTGAACCGCCATTGGACGACGGCCAACGGACTGCCCACCGACGAGGTGCAGCAAATCGTGGAACTGCCCAACGGACAGATGCTGGTGAACTGCGAGGGAGTGTTCTGCCTCTCCAACGGGGCGGGCTTCAACACGATTGCCTGCGACCACAACAGCACCTATGCACTGACGACCTACGCCAAGGGCTACGGCCGCTGGTGGCAGGGCGATTCGCTGCTCTGGCTCCACGACTTCTACCACCTCTACCTCTTCGATGCCCGCCGCCTGGCCTTTCGCTACGACATACGCCCGGAGCAGGCCGACACCATCATCGAACGCTTCACTCGCGGCCAACTGCTGCGCGAAGTGCCAGACGAGCGACAGTGGGGCATCATCAATGCGCTGGGACTCGCATCGGTCTATGGCACCATGGTTGAGGACCGCCAGGGAGCGCTTTGGATTGGCACACGCGGCGACGGCATCGTCTACGTGCCACCACGCAAGGAAACATCCCAACTGCTGCCAAACAACCACGGGCTGATAGGCATTGCCCGCAGCACAGTGGACGGCAAAGGGCGCATTTGGCGCTGCAGGGGCGACGGCGTGGAATGTGAGGAACAGGGCACGGCAATCCTATATAATAAGAAGAACGTCGAGGGGCTGCCCTACAACCGCGTTACGTTCATTCAGCAACTCCTCTCCGACGGGCGCTACCTGCTGTGCGACTCACTCTCCACGCTGGGCTATTTCCTGCCCGAGAGGCGCGAGTTCCAGTCGCTCAACGCCAAACTGCCCCAGCTCGGCCATTACCGCCACCTCGTAGGAGCCTGCCCCGTGAGCAAGCGCTGGACGGTCGTCTACGCACAGAACGGCATCTTCATGCTCGACACCGAGGCCGACACCATCGCGCCCTTCCCCGCCGAGGAAGAGATAGGGCGATACACCAAGAAATACAACTGCATGGCGAAGGACGGCGAGGGACGACTGTGGATAGGCACGCAAAACGGCCTGTGGAGCCTCGCCGGCGACAGTCTTTCCCGCATTGGCGACCTGCGCAGCAACTGCATACGCAGCCTGGTGGTCGACAACGACGGCCACGTGTGGGCCGGCACCTCGTGCGGCATTTCGCGCATCACGCCGTCGGTGGTGAACATGGGCACCGAGGACGGAATACCCGAGGCAGCCATGCTCGAACGCGCCTCCCACATCACCGCCGACGGGCATCTGGTTTTTGCCACCACACGCCTGAGCGGGGTCATGTTCCACCCCGACTCCCTCATTACCGACGAACAGCTGCTGCCCGTCGTAATCACTGCCGCCTGGGCCAATGGCAATCCCATGAATCTCGCCGACGACACGGTCCTGCCTTACAACCAAAACTACGTGAGCCTGCAGTTCTCCACGCTCGACTATGCCCACCCCTCCCACACGCGCTACCGCTATCGCCTCGCCCCGTTCGAAAAGGAGTGGAACACCTGCACCAACAGCAACGGACAAGGCACCGCCGCCTACACGGCACTGCCGCCCGGGCAATATGTCTTCGAGGTGCAGTCAGGGTCGACGAACGGAGAGTGGAGCACCGCTACGCAGTATACCTTCACCATCAACCCGTCCCTGTGGCTCACCTGGTGGGCCAAGGCCCTCTACGCCCTGCTGCTCGTGGTGGCTGTCGGCAGCCTGTTGGCCTACTACCTGAGACGCAAGCAAAAGAAGATGGAACGCGAGAACGACGAACGCGTGAACTATCTCTTTGAACTGCGCGACGAGGCACGTAACCAATTTGCCAAGTCGGTGCACATCGATCCACAGAAGATTACGCAGAACAAGGAGGAGCAAATTCTTGTCGAGCAACTGCTGAAGGCCATCGGCGAACACATGGGCGACGAGGACTACACCGTAGACCTGCTGGCCTCCGACGTGGCCATGAGCCGCTCGTCGCTCTACAAGAAGATGCAAACCATGCTGGGCATCACGCCCAATGACTTCATGCGCAACGTGCGACTGAAACACGCCGCCCGCCTGCTTGCCGAAACGGAAACGCCCATCAACCAGGTGGCCGTCATGGTGGGATTCCAAACGCCACGCTACTTCAGCCAGTGCTTCCGCCAGCTCTTCGGTGTCAACCCGTCGGAATATCGGGGTACCAAAGAATCCGACAAAAGATAATGCCCATATTTGGTGGTATCGGATTCTTTCGTTAACTTTGTGATACGCGAATGGAGAAAAGGGAGCCAGAAAGGCGCACACCCACAAACATTTAACCCCCATCCGCCAGACTTATGACCATGGAAAAGCTGTTTCTGCTCGATGCTTATGCACTGATATTCCGCGCCTACTACGCCTTTATCAAGAACCCGAGAATCAACTCGAAAGGCATGAACACATCAGCCATCATGGGTTTCGTGAACACATTGGAGGAGGTGCTCGAAAAGGAAAGGCCAACCCACCTGGGCGTGGCGTTCGACCCCTCGGGGCCCACCTTCCGCCACGAAGCGTACCCCCAATACAAAGCCCAGCGCGAAGAGACGCCCGAGGCCATTCGCACGGCCGTTCCCTACATTAAAAAGATTCTGGAAGCCTACCACATCCCCATCCTGGAGGTCAGTGGATACGAGGCCGACGACGTCATCGGCACACTGGCCCGGCAGGCTGACAGCCAGGGCATCGACACCTTCATGATGACCCCCGACAAGGACTACGCCCAGCTGGTGACGGCGAAGGTGAGGATGTACCGCCCCAGCGTGGGCAAGCAAGACGCCGAACTCCTCGGCCCCGAAGAGGTGAAGGCAAAATACGGGCTCACCGATTGCCTCCAGGTCATCGACATGCTGGGACTGATGGGCGACACCGCCGACAACATTCCCGGCTGCCCGGGGGTGGGGGAGAAGACCGCCCAGAAGCTCATCCAGCAGTTCGGCTCCGTCGAGAACCTTTTGGAGCATACCGACGAAATCAAGGGTGCACTGCGGCAGAAGGTGGAGGAAAACCGCGAGCAGATAACCTTCTCGAAGTGGCTCGCCACCATCAAGACCGATGTGCCCATCACGCTCGACATGGCCTCGCTGAGCGTGACGCAGCCCGACCTCGAGAGCCTGAAATCCCTCTACGAGGAACTTGAATTCCGTGCCCTGCTCAGCAAGAAGATGCAGGGCGCAGCCGTGGCCCCGAAGGCAGAGAAGGCCGCCCCCAAGAATGCCCAGCTGAACCTTTTCGGCGATGCCTTTGGCAACCCCAATGACCCTAATGACTTTAACGACCCTAATGACTTTAAGGACTTTAAGGACCTTAAAGACTCTAAGAACCTTAAAGACTTTAAAGACCTCAATCCCGACTACCAGCTCATAGACAGCCCTGATAAGATGGCCGCCCTGTGCGACACATTGCTGCAGGCCGAGGCCATCTGCCTCGACACCGAAACCACCAGCACCGAGAGCATGCGCGCCCGACTGGTGGGCCTCAGCTTTGCCATACGCGAAGGCCAGGCCTGGTACGTGCCCGTTCCGCAAAGCCGCGAGGGGGCAAGCAGGGTAGTGGAGGTGTTCCGCCCCGTCTATGAATCCGGCATCACCAAAATCGGGCAAAACCTGAAATACGACATGATGGTGCTGCAGAATCACGGCATCACGCTAAAGGGCAAGTTCATAGACACCATGATTGCCCACTACCTGATAAGCCCCGAGCTGCACCACGGCATGGACTACATGGCCGAAACCCTGCTCAACTACCAAACCATACACATCGAAGAACTCATCGGCCCCAAAGGCAAGAAGCAGCGCTCCATGGCCGAACTCAGCCCGCAGGAAATCTATGTCTACGCCTGCGAGGACGCCGACGTCACGCTGCGCCTGTGGAACGTGCTCCGGCCGCGCCTGGCCGAGCTGGGCTGCGAAAGCCTGTTCTACGACATCGAGATGCCCCTGATGCCCGTGCTGGCCTACATGGAGCGCAACGGCGTGCGCATCGACACCGAGGGACTGCGCGAAACCAGCCGCCTCTTCACCCAGCGCATGCTGAACATCGAGCAGGAGATTCACGAACTGACGGGCTTGCCCGAGCTCAACATCTCGTCGCCCAAACAGGTGGGCGAGGCCCTGTTCGAACACCTCAAGATTAACGACAAGGCCAAGAAGACAAAGAAAGGCCAGTACGTGACCTCGGAGGAGGTGCTCGAGTCGATGCGCTCAAAACATCCCGTGGTGGGCAAGATACTGGAATACCGCGGCCTGAAGAAGCTGCTGAGCACCTACATCGACAACCTGCCGCAGCTCATCAACCCCCAAACGGGTCACATCCACACCTCATTTAACCAAACCGTGGCCGCCACAGGGCGCCTCTCGAGCAGCAACCCCAACCTGCAGAACATCCCCGTGCGCGACGCCGAGGGCAAGGAAGTGCGCCGGGCCTTCATCCCCGAGCCCGGCCAAGAGTTCTTCTCGGCCGACTACAGCCAGATAGAGCTTCGCATCATGGCCCACCTGAGCCAAGACCCCAACCTCATAGAGGCATTCCGCTCGGGCCACGACATCCACGCAGCCACGGCCGCCAAAATCTTTCACAAGCCGATAGGCGACGTCAGCAGCGACGAACGCCGGCGCGCCAAGACGGCCAACTTTGGCATCATCTATGGCATCAGCGCCTTCGGACTGGCGGAGCGCATCGGATGCAGCCGCTCCGAGGCCAAGGAACTCATCGACGGCTACTTCCTCACCTATCCCAAGGTGCGCGAATACATGGACCGCAGCATACAGATGGCCCGCGAGCGCGGCTTCACCGAGACCCTGTTCCACCGCCGTCTCGTGCTCCCCGACATCAACAGCCACAACGCCGTGGTGCGCGGCTATGCCGAGCGCAACGCCATCAACGCCCCCATCCAGGGCACGGCAGCCGACATCATCAAGATTGCCATGGTGCGCGTCTACCGCCGCCTCATGGACGAAGGATTCCAGAGCCGCATGATACTGCAGGTGCACGACGAACTGAACTTCACCGTCGTGCCTGAGGAGAAGGAGCGCCTGCAGGCCATGGTCATCGAGGAAATGGAGTCGGCATGCCAGCTCAGCGTCCCGCTCGTGGCCGACTGTGGCTGGGGCAGCAACTGGCTGCAGGCCCACTGACGAAGCTGAAGATAATATCCAAAACCACATACCATGAAACGCTTTGCACTGTTAATTCTGAGTTTTCAACTGTCAGTGTTCAATTTAGTCCATGCCCAGCTGCCGCCAACCATGGGATGGAGCTCGTGGAACACATTTGCCCTGAACATCAATGAAGACCTCATCAAGGGCCAGGCCGACGCCATGGTGGCCACGGGCCTTAACAAGGCCGGCTACCAGTTCATCAACATCGACGACGGATACTGGGACGGACGAGGCGAGGACGGCCACCTGCGCCTGAACACCAAACTCTTCCCCTCGGGCATGCGCCCGCTGGTCGACTACATCCACCTGCTGGGCCTGAAGGCCGGCATCTACAGCGACGCGGGCGACAACACCTGCGGCTCGGGCAACCGCCACGCATGGGGCCTGGGTGTGGGACTGGCCGGCCACGAGGAGCAGGACTGCAAGCTCTACTTCATCGACTGGGACTTCGACTTCATTAAGGTGGACTACTGCGGCGGCGCCCACATGGGGCTCGACGAGCGCGAACAGTACACCAAGATTTCCAACGCCATCAAGAACTGCGGAAAGCCTGGCATCGTCTACAACATGTGCCGCTGGGACTACCCCGGCACGTGGAGCGCCGACGTGGCCGACTCGTGGCGCACGACCTTCGACATCCGCGACGACTTCAAGCGTTCCGTGCGCCCCATTCTGGCCCAGAACCTCTATCTCTCGGCCTACTGCAAGCCCGGCCACTACAACGACATGGACATGCTGGAGGTTGGCCGTGGCATGACCCAGACGGAGGACGAGACACACTTTGGCATGTGGTGCATCATGAACTCGCCGCTGCTCATCGGCTGCGACCTGCGAAACGTGCGCCCGGAATCCCTCAAATTGATGAAAAACTCCGATTTAATCGGCATAAATCAGGACCGCACCTTCCAGCAGGCCTACCTCGTCAAGCGCGTCAACAACTGCTACGTCCTGACGCGCGACGTGGAGAAGCTGAACGGACTGTCGCGCGTGCTGGCCATCTATAACCCGGGCGACGACGCACGCTACGTGACGGTGAACTTCAGCGACATCGACCTGGCAGGACAGGTCAAGCTGCGCGACTGCTTCAAGCAAGAGGAGGTGGGCACCTTCACCACGGGCTACCAGGTGCTCGTGCCCGCCCACGGCACACGCATCTACAAGGCAACGGGCGAGCGCCGACTGGAACGCCGCCGCTACGAGGCAGAGACGGGCTACATCAGCGACTACCAGGAGATACGCAACAACCAGCAAGCCAAGACGGGCATCTACACGGCCGACGACAACTGCGCCTCGGGCTACAAGGCCTGCTGGCTGGGACAGAGCGAACGGAACGACCTCGTGTGGACCAACGTCGATGCCCAGAAGGGTGGCAAGCGACAGCTCACGATAGCCTACCTGTCGGGCGAGGAACGGGAGCTGACGGTGAGCGTCAACGGCAAGGCGCAGCAGACGCTGAAGCTGAACAGCGGTGCCTGGGACAGGGTAGGGGAGGTCACCATCCCCGTCAAGCTGAAGAAGGGGCAGAACACCATCCGCCTGTCGAACGCCGAGGCCTGGATGCCCGACATCGACTACATTGAGCTGAACCCCATGAAGTGAACACAAGAAAAACACAATAACCATTAACCCTTAAATCAACACACACATATGGATGTAAAGCAAATAATGGCCCAACTTGAGGCCAAACACCCTGGAGAGAAAGAGTACTTGCAGGCCGTACACGAGGTGCTGCTCAGTATCGAAGAAGTGTATAACCAACACCCCGAGTTCGAGAAGGCAAAGCTCATCGAGCGACTGGTGGAGCCCGAGCGCATCATCACGTTCCGCGTGCCCTGGGTCGACGACAAGGGCGAGGTGCAGGTGAACCTGGGCTACCGCGTGCAGTTCAACTCGGCCATCGGCCCCTACAAGGGCGGACTGCGCTTCCACGCCTCGGTCAACCTCTCGATACTGAAGTTCCTGGGCTTCGAGCAGACCTTCAAGAACGCTCTGACCACGCTGCCCATGGGCGGCGGCAAGGGCGGCAGCGACTTCTCGCCCCGCGGCAAGAGCGACGCCGAGGTGATGCGCTTCTGCCAGGCCTTCATGAACGAACTGTATCGCTACATCGGTCCCGAAATCGACGTGCCCGCCGGCGACATCGGCGTCGGCGCACGCGAGGTGGGCTACCTCTTCGGCCAGTACAAGAAGCTGACGCGCGACTGGAGCGGCGTGCTCACGGGCAAGGGCCTGGAGTTCGGCGGCAGTCTCGTGCGACCCGAGGCCACAGGCTTCGGCGGCCTCTACTTTGTCAACCAAATGCTGCAGACCCGCGGCATAGACATCAAGGGCAAGACGGTGGCCATCTCGGGCTTCGGCAACGTGGCCTGGGGCGCAGCCACGAAGGCCACCCAGCTGGGCGCCAAGGTAATCACCCTGAGCGGCCCCGATGGCTACATCTATGACCCCGACGGCATCTCGGGCGAGAAGATTGACTACATGCTGGAACTGCGCGCCTCGGGCAACGACATCTGCCAGCCCTACGCCGACGAGTTCCCCGGCTCAACCTTCGTGCCCGGCCGCAAGCCCTGGGAGGTGAAGTGCGACATCGCCCTGCCCTGCGCCACGCAGAACGAGCTGAACGGCGACGATGCCCAGCAGCTCATCCAGAACGGCGTCACCTGCGTCGGTGAAATCAGCAACATGGGCTGCACGCCCGAGGCCATCGACGCCTTCATCGCCGCCAAGATGCTCTACGCCCCCGGCAAGGCCGTCAACGCAGGCGGTGTGGCCACGAGTGGACTGGAGATGAGCCAGAACGCCATGCACCTCAGTTGGCGCGCCGAGGAGGTCGACCAGCGCCTCCACCAAATCATGCACGCCATCCACGACCAGTGCGTGAAGTACGGCACGCAGCCCGACGGCTACATCAACTACGTCCGCGGCGCCAACGTTGCCGGCTTCATGAAGGTTGCCAAAGCTATGATGGCCCAAGGCATCGTATGATGCCGCCATCAAAGGTTTTCATTTGAATGGCCCAAGGCATCGTATGATGCTGCATAAGGCATCAGCGGAGCCATCATAAATCATCGTTAATAGAAAAAGAAAGCGGCGTCTGCCTTGTCCGACAATTGTGGGACAAGGCAGACAATGCGTTGAATGGGGCTCGACAATGCGTTGATTCTCTTGTCCGACCCTTGTGGGACAAGCGACACGGCGAGGGTGGGGGAGAGGCTCGCGGCGGCAGGGGCCCACGACTGTTGCGCCGCAACGAGGAAGGCGAGCGCAAGAAAGTGTAGTTGTTTCATGCTGTTTCAGTATTTACGAATCCGCCCAAAGTTACGAATTTATTTGGCATTACGCTCACTTCTTCGTACCTTTGCTGCCTAATGAAATATAGTAAATCGTAAATATGTCACTGAAAGCTGGAATCGTAGGACTGCCCAACGTTGGCAAGTCCACCCTGTTCAACTGCCTGTCGAGCGCCAAAGCCCAGGCTGCTAATTTCCCCTTTTGCACCATCGACGCCCAGATGGGCCAGGTATCCGTCCCCGACGAGCGACTCACGAAACTCGCCGAACTCGTCCACCCCGGGCGCATCGTGCCCGCCGTGTGCGACATCGTCGACATCGCCGGACTGGTGAAGGGAGCCTCCAAGGGCGAGGGACTGGGCAACCAGTTCCTGGCCAACATTCGTGAGTGCGACGCCATCATCCACGTGCTGCGCTGCTTCGACGACCCCAACATCGTGCACGTCGACGGCTCGGTCAACCCCGTGCGCGACAAGGAAATCATCGACATGGAACTGCAACTGAAGGACCTGGAAACCATCGAAAGCCGCATGGCGAAGGTGGAGAAACAGGCCCGCGTGGGCGGCGACAAGCAGGCCAAGATTGAACTCACCGTGCTGGAGGCCTACAAGGCCGCACTGCTGCAGGGCCGGAGCGCTCGCACCGTGGAATTCGACACGGAGGACGAAGCCGCTGCCGCCAAGAACCTCTTCCTCCTGACCACCAAGCCCGTGCTGTACGTCTGCAACGTCGACGACCAGAGCGCCAAGGACGGCAACCAGTACACACGCGCCGTCGAGGAAGCCATCAAGGACGAACAGGCCCAGATGCTCATCATCTCGGCCCAGACCGAGGCCGACATCGCCGAACTGGAGACCTACGAGGAGAAGCAGATGTTCCTCGAGGACATGGGCCTCACGGAGAGCGGCTGCAACCGCCTCATCAAGGCCATCTACTCACTGCTGAACCTCCAGACCTTCATCACCGCCGGCGAGATGGAAGTGAAGGCATGGACCTTCCGCCGCGGCTGGAAGGCTCCCCAGTGCGCCGGCGTCATCCACACCGACTTCGAGAAAGGCTTCATCCGCGCCGAGGTCATCAAGTACGGCGACTACATCCGCTACGGCAGCGAGGCCGCCGTGCGCGAGGCAGGCAAGATGGGCGTCGAAGGCAAGGAATACGAAGTGCAGGACGGCGACATCATGCATTTCCGCTTCAATGTCTAAAGACCCTAATCCCTAATCCTATGATTTCATTCATACACTGGAACCCCGACATCTTCGCCTTCCACCTCGGAAGCTTCGGCGTGCGCTGGTACTCGCTGTGCTGGGCCATCGGCCTCTTCTCGGTCTATCTGCTCGAACATAAGCTGTACAAAGAGCAGCGCATACCCGAAGAGAAGTTCGAACCCCTGGTCTTCTACTGCTTCTTCGGCATACTCATCGGCGCCCGCCTGGGCCACTGCCTGTTCTACGAACCCGCCTACTTCCTCGGCAGCCCCACCCACATGCTGGAAATGATCGTCCCGGCCAAGCTGGGAGCCGACGGCTCGTGGCACTTCACCGGCTACGAGGGACTGGCCAGCCACGGCGGCACACTGGGACTGATGATTGCCCTGTGGCTCTTCGTGCGCAAGACGGGACTCCGACTGTTCACCGTGCTCGACAACATCGCCATCGTCACCCCCATCTGCGCCTGCGCCATACGCATGGGCAACCTCATGAACTCCGAAATCATCGGCCGCCCCACCGACGTGCCCTGGGCCTTCATCTTCGAGCGCATCGACCAGCTGCCACGCCACCCCGGCCAGTTCTACGAGGCACTGTGCTACGCCCTCTTCTTCCTCGTCCACTGGTATTTCTACCGCCGCCAGCCCCAGAAGGTGGGCACCGGCTTCTTCTTCGGCCTCTGCCTCTTCCTCATCTTCACCGCGCGCATCTTCATCGAGTACACCAAGGAGAACCAGGTCGACTTCGAAAACGGCATGCTCCTGAACATGGGCCAGCTCCTCAGCATCCCCTTCGTCCTCCTCGGCGCCTGGTGCATGTGGCACAGCCGAAAAACCGGAAAATAATTCCCGCATTCATATATTTTGAGTAACTTTACACTCAAATAACAGCACACACAATAGCATGGCAAAGAGCGAAGGTCTTACACCAATGATGAAGCAGTTCTTCGACCTGAAGGCGAAGCACCCCGACGCGATACTGCTCTTCCGCTGCGGCGACTTCTACGAGACCTACTGCCAGGATGCCGTGGAGGCATCGGCCATACTGGGTATCACGCTGACGAAGCGGAACAACGGCGGTGAAAACCCGACGGAGATGGCGGGCTTCCCGCATCATGCGCTGGACACCTATCTGCCGAAACTCATCAGGGCAGGCCGCCGCGTGGCCATCTGCGACCAACTGGAAGACCCGAAGCTGACGAAGAAACTCGTCAAGAGGGGCATCACGGAACTGGTGACGCCAGGCGTGGCCATGAGCGACAACGTGCTTAACTACAAGGAGAACAACTTCCTCTGCGCCGTCCACTTCGGCAAGGCAACCTGCGGCGTTTCTTTCCTCGACATCAGCACCGGCGAGTTCCTTTGTGCCGAGGGCACGGTGGAATACGTCGACAAACTCATCGATAACTTCGGGCCCAAAGAGGTGCTCTTCGAACGGGGACGGCGCCCTCAGTTCGAAGGTTCGTTCGGCACGCGCCACTGCACCTTTGAGCTCGACGACTGGGTGTTCACCGAACAGTTTGCCACGAAGAAACTGACCAAGCACTTCGAAGTCAGGAACCTCAAAGGCTTCGGCGTGGAACACCTCAAGAGCGGCATCGTGGCCAGCGGGGCCATACTGCAGTACCTCGAAATCACACAACACATTCAGCTGCGTCACATCACGGCCCTGCGCCGCATCGAAGAAGACCGCTACGTGCGCCTCGACAAGTTCACCCTGCGCTCGCTCGAGCTGCTCTATTCGATGAACGAAGACGGCAAATCGCTGACCGACGTCATCGACCACACCATCACCCCCATGGGGGCCCGCATGCTGCGACGCTGGATAACGTTCCCACTCAACGACGTGCGCCTCATCGAGCAACGTCTCGACGTGGTGGACTACTACTTCCGGGAACCCGAATTCCGCGATTTCATCGAGGAAAACCTTCATCCCATCAACGACCTGGAGCGCATCATATCGAAGGTGAGCGTGGGGCGCGTCTCGCCGCGCGACGTGGTGCAGCTGCGCATAGCCTTGCAGGCCGTAGAGCAAATCAAGACCGCCTGTCAGCAGAGCAGTAACGACACCATACGCCAAATCGGCGAGCAGCTGAGCCCGTGCACCAGTATTCGCGATCGCATAGCCCGCGAGATTCAGCCCGACCCACCACTCATGGTGAACAAGGGCAACGTGATTGCCAACGGCGTGAACCCGGAACTCGACGAGTTGCGCAACATCGCCTATGGCGGCAAGAACTATCTGCTGCAGCTGCAACAAAACGAGGCCGAACGCACGGGCATCAGCAGCCTGAAGATTGGCTACAACAACGTCTTCGGCTACTACCTGGAGGTGCGCAACACCTTCAAGGACAAGGTGCCGCAAGAGTGGGTGCGCAAGCAAACCCTTGCCCAGGCCGAGCGCTACATCACCCAAGAGCTGAAGGAATACGAAGAGAAGATTCTGGGAGCCGAGGACAAGATTCTGGCACTGGAGACACGCCTGTTCAACGAACTCGTGGTGGCCCTTGCCGATTTCACACCTCAGATTCAAATCAACGCCAACCTCGTTGCACAGCTCGACTGCCTGCTGTCCTTCGCCATGGCTGCCCGCGAGCAACACTACATCCGGCCGGTGGTTGACGACAACTTTATCATCGACATCCGGCAGGGCCGCCACCCGGTAATCGAAACCCAGATGCCCGTGGGCGAACGCTACATCCCCAACGACGTCTACCTCGACAACGAAACACAGCAAATCATCATCATCACCGGCCCCAACATGGCTGGTAAGAGCGCCCTGCTGCGCCAGACGGCCCTCATCACGCTGATGGCCCAGATTGGCTGCTTCGTTCCGGCCGAACGGGCACGCATAGGCATCGTCGACAAAATCTTCACCCGCGTCGGCGCCAGCGACAACATCTCGATGGGCGAGAGCACATTCATGGTGGAGATGAGCGAAGCCTCGAACATACTGAACAACCTGTCGCCACGCTCCCTCGTCATCTTCGACGAACTGGGTCGCGGCACCTCCACCTACGACGGCATCAGCATCGCCTGGGCCATTGTGGAATACATCCACGAGAATCAGCGCGCAAAGGCACGCACACTCTTTGCCACCCACTACCACGAGCTTAACGAAATGCAGTCGACCTACCCGCGCATCAAGAACTTCAACGTCAGCGTGCGCGAAATCGATGGCAAGGTCATCTTCCTGCGCAAGCTGGAACGCGGCGGGTCGGAACATTCCTTCGGCATCCACGTGGCCAAACTGGCAGGCATGCCCGCAAGCATCGTGTCGCGCGCCGACCAAGTGCTTCACCAGCTCGAAGCCACCAAGAACAACGAGGTTGGCGGCAGCATCCAGATTTTGAAGAAGCAGGACAACGTGCAGATGAACTTCTTCCAGCTCGACGACCCCGTGCTGGCTCAGGTGCGCGACGAAATCCTGGGGCTCGACGTCAACAACCTCACGCCCCTCGAAGCCCTCAACAAGCTCAACGACATCAAACGAATCGTGAAGGGCTGAGCATAGGACAGAACACCAACGCCCATGAAAGACATCTCCATATACACACTGACATCACAACTGCACGACGAACAGGCAGTGGCAACAAGCACACAGGAGTTTCTGGGCTCGCCGGACATCGAATACAACATGCGTGGAGCCGACTTCGCCGACTACGGACAGGCACCGCTCAGCCTCACTCCTCAACCTGCTCCTCAGCTGAACCAAGAAGAACCACGATACGTGCATCTGTGAGACTGAGCATCATCATTGCCACATTCATCGTGGCCATAGGGCAGGCGAGAGGGCAATCGACGATGACCTGGCAAGACTTTGTCGAGGAGGTCGGCGACGACGAATATGCCGAGCAACAAGGATGGACCGACCACATGGAAGAACTGGCCGAGCTGGCAGCCCATCCCCTGGACATCAACACAGCCACACGCGAACAACTGAGTCAGATACCCTTTCTCTCCGACGAGCAAATCGAGGAGATTCATACCTACATCTTTCTCCATCGTGGCATGCGATCGCTCAGTGAGCTGATGGCAATCCCGTCGGTCGACTCCAAGACACGGCGCTATCTGTCGCTGTTCCTTCATGCCGACCCTTCCGTTTTCGCGCGGCATGACACCCTCACCCTGAAGTCGCTGCTCCGCGAGGCACACCACGAGGTTTCGTCACGCATCGACCTACCCCTATATTATCGCGACGGGTATAGTTACTCCCCCCAATCCGGAGGTTACAATGGTAATCCCCTCTACCACAAGATTCGCTATCGGCTGAGCAGCCATAACCGGCTCGACCTTGGCGCAACGGCAGAAAAAGACCCAGGCGAGCCCTTCCGCAACAATCGCGGATGGGACAGCTATGGCTTCTGGCTGATAGTTCGCGACATGGGCTGCCTGCGCACGGCCGTTGCGGGTGACTACAAAGTAGGCTTCGGCGAAGGGCTGGTAATCAACAACGGCGGGTTCGCAACAGGCAAGTCGAGCCTGATGGATCAGCCCAGCCAAGGACTGCGAGCCAAACGCGGCATGGACGAAGTGAATTACCTGCGCGGAGCAGCCGCCACACTTCGCTTTGGGGAGGTGGAACTCTCGACGTGGCTCTCGGCACGCCAACACGACGCCTCGCTCAACGCCGACGGCACCGTCCGCACCATGCAAACCTCGGGCTTGCATCGCACCGACAAGGAAATGGAAATGAAACACAACCTCGTGAGCACCTCGGCGGGTGCCAATCTGACGTGGAAGCACAAGGGCCTGCGCCTGGGAACGACTGGCTACTACCAACACTTCAACCGCAAGCTGAAGCCGGGCACCGAAGTCTATCGCCAGATATACCCTGCGGGCAGCGACTTTGGCATCGTGGGCATCAACTACAGCTACAAGAGCCTGTGGTTCAGTCTTGGCGGCGAGACGGCCTACAGCACCGAGCAGGGCGGCTGGGCAACCCTTGAGCGTGCCAGCTGGAAGATATCGCCTCGCTACACGCTTAGCGCCTCCTACCGCTTCTATTCCTATCGCTACTATTCATTCTACGCTTCGGCACTCTCCGAGAACAGCAACGCCCAGAACGAAAGCGGGGCAACGCTGCGACTTGACGCAATGCCCGCCGACGCTTTGAATGTCACGGCCTACGCCGACTTCTTCTACAACCCCTGGCCGCGCTATAGTCTCACCCACAGCAGTCGCGGTCAGGAGGGCAGCGTGCGAGCCGAATACACCATACGCAGGCGCAACACCCTCCTTGTCCGCTTTCAGCTGAAACGCAAGGAGCGCTACGACAAGATGGAGGTCCACAACCGCCTGCGCCTGCAATATACGCGCCGCCAAGGCAAGTCGTGGCAACTGCAGTCCACCTTCAACCTCCACTCTCTCAGGAGTCGCGGCACGGGCATCTCCCTGTCACAGCGCCTGCGCTACGAAAAGAAATGGGCACAGACGTCGGCTCTGCTTTCCTATTTTCGTACCCCAAACTACGACACACGCATCTTTCAATACGAGCCCGTGGTGAGCGACCAGTTCCACTTCCCCTCCCTTTTCGGAAAGGGCCTGCGACTTGTGGCAACCGGCAAGTTTGCCCTGTGGAAGAAGCGTCTCATGGCCGAGGTACTTTACGGCCTGACACGCTTTTTCGACCGCAACACCCAAGGCAATGGCATGCAACAAATCCGCAGTCCCTGGAAGAACGACATCACCCTTCAGCTCAGGCTGAGGATATGACAATCGCCTATTTGCAGCCTGAAAATTTGCCTTTTTATTTGCTTTGCATTAACTTTGCCGCTGAATATGAGTACAATTGTCTATCCGTCGCCAATATTCGGTCCCGTGCATAGCAGGCGCCTTGGTGTGTCGCTGGGTATCAACTTATTACCTTCCGACGGAAAATGGTGTTCGTTTGACTGCATCTATTGTGAGTGCGGGCTGAACGAAGAACGACGTGCCAAGGCACCGCTCCCTACGCGTCAGGAAGTGAGCAGCGCACTTGAAAGCCAGTTGATTAAGATGCAAAACGAGGGGCCCCGGCCCGACGTACTGACCTTTGCCGGTAACGGTGAACCCACGCTCCATCCCCTGTTCCCCGAGATTGTGGACGACGTTATCGGCCTTCGCGATAAATATTTCCCCGAAGCCAAGATTTCCGTGCTGAGCAATAGCACACGAGTATCCAGTGCGGCAGTGCGCGAGGCGCTGCTCCGCACCGATAATCCTATCATGAAGCTCGACACCGTGTCGGCAGACTACATCCGCCGCCTCGACCGCCCGCAGGGCCACTACGACGTGGCGGCCATCATCGGCCACCTGGCAGAGATGAGTCCCAAGGTCATCATCCAGACGATGTTTTTAACCGGCATGGGCATGGACAACACGGGCGAGGAGTACGTATCACCATGGCTGGAAGCCCTGCATCGCATAAAGCCGCGCCAGGTGATGATCTACACCGTTGCCCGCGAAACGCCAGTCAGCGGTTTGGAGAAGGCGAGGGCTGACGTACTCGACAGCATAGCCCGGCGCGTAAGGGAGGCAGGTTTCGACTGCAGCGTATCGTATTAGCCAGGAAAAGAAATGAAGAAGAGCATATTTGGCATGTTGCTTACCATGGAGAGCCTATTTATGGGCTTCACCACGCTGGTTGCTCTCTATTACCACCACACGGCGGGCGAGAGCGACTGGAAAGCGCTGCTTTGGACAACCTTAATCACCTTCGCCTGCGGAACGCTGCTCACGTCGTATGGCCACACCAAATTAGGCAGGACGACGAAGCAACTGTCGCGCGGGGGAGCCTATATCATCGTAGGACTGACATGGGTGGTGTTTTCAGCCTTCGGCATGCTGCCCTACATTCTATACGAAGGCCTCGACATCGACATAGCGAGCGCCTACTTCGAGACGATGAGTGGCTTCACCGCGATGGGTGCGACAGCAATTCCCGACATTGAGGTAATGCCGCACGGCATCCTGCTGTGGCGCAGCCTGACGCAATGGATGGGCGGTCTGGGTATCGTCGTGTTCTCGTTTGCGATTCTACCCGTGAAGGACCTCAAGAACTCCACGATGTTCATAGCGGAGGTGTCGTGTCTCACCATCAACCGCCTGCAACCGAAGATTGGTGCCACGTCGCGTCGCCTGCTGCTCATCTACCTTGTGCTCACCGCCCTGTGCACCTTTATGTATTGGGTGGGCCCCATGGGCCTGTTCGACGCGCTATGCCATTCCCTGTCCACCGTGTCCACGGGAGGTTTCGGCACCCACACGGCAAACATCGGCTACTTCCACTCGGCCTACATCGAGTATGTCTGCGCCGTCTTCATGCTCATTTGCGCTATCAACTTCGGCCTCTACTACTATTTATCTATATGGCGCGTGCGCGAATGCATGAAGAACGAGGAGGTTCGGGGATTCCTGTTCACCGTTGTCGGCCTGGTGGCCGTGTTCTGCCTGCTGTTCCGCTTCACGACATTCGACGGCAGCGTGGCCGTTCCCCAAAGCGGTGAAGAAGTGTTCCGCACAAGCCTGTTCCACGTGGCCAGCATCATCAGTTCCAGCGGATTCCAGAGTGAAATCTACGACTACGTGGGTTGGGGCACACCATTCTGGATGCCCACCGTCATCATGATGATAGTCGGAGGTTGCACGATGAGCACGGCAGGAGGCGTAAAAATGATGCGCATCATCATATACCTGAAGTATGCCTTCCGCGAGTTCCGCACCCATCTCCACCCTCACGCTGTCATCAGCATCAAGTTCAACGGGCGCGTCATTGCCGAACAGCACATTCGCCGTGTGATGTCGTTCCTGGTAATCTACGTATTTATCCTGGTGCTGAGTTGCGCCCTGATGACGATGTTCATGGGTTACGACCTCACGACGGCCTTCGGAGCCGTTGTCACGAGTCTTGGCAACACGGGACCGGCGCTGGGCGAACTGGGTCCTGCAGGCAACTTTGTTGCCGTTTCGCCGGCCGCTAAGCTATTCCTGAGTTTCCTGATGCTCGTCGGCCGTCTCGAGATATTCACCGTCCTCTTCCTCTTTATGCCCAAGGCATGGCGCCTCTGACGGGCCAGCCGAGTTTCGGCCAGCCCGCGGCAAGGCTACAATAAATCTTAAGGATTACTTCTGGTCGTAGGCGTGTTTGGGATAGTCAACGGTATAGTGCAGTCCGCGGCTCTCCTTGCGCTCCAAGGCCTGGCGTGTGATAAGATAACCCACGTTAATCATGTTGCGCAGCTCACAGATGTCCTTCGTGGGCTTCACGCGCTTGAAGAGTTCCTCCGTCTCTTCGTACAGGAGGTCGAGTCGTGTCCAGGCGCGGTGCAGGCGAAGGTCGCTTCTGACAATGCCCACGTAGTTCGACATAATCTGTCCCACTTCCTTCATGTCCTGGGCAATGAGCACCTTCTCTTCGTTCGACATCGTGCCTTCGTCGTTCCACTCGGGCACTTGGTCGTTGAAGCTATACTCATCGATGTGCTCAAGCGAGTGCTTGGCCGCAGCGTCGGCATAGACGACGGCTTCGATAAGCGAGTTCGATGCCAGGCGGTTGCCGCCGTGCAGTCCCGTGCACGAACATTCGCCCACGGCGTATAGGCGATGGATGGTCGACTCGCCATTCAGGTCCACCTTAATGCCTCCGCACATGTAGTGGGCCGAGGGACAAACGGGAATCATCTGCTTCGTGATGTCGATGCCGATGGATAGGCACTTGGCATAGATATTCGGAAAGTGGTGGCGCGTTTCGTCGGGATCCTTGTGGGTCACGTCGAGACACACGTGGTCTATGCCGTGAATCTTCATCTCGCGGTCTATGGCGCGGGCCACGATGTCACGCGGAGCCAGCGACAGCCGCTTATCGTACTTCTGCATGAACTCTTCGCCATTGGGCAGCTTCAGTATGCCGCCATAGCCGCGCATGGCTTCGGTAATGAGGTAGGCAGGATGCGTTTCGGCAGGGTTGAAGAGAACGGTAGGGTGGAACTGCACAAACTCCATGTCCTTGACGATGCCCTTGGCGCGGTACACCATGGCTATGCCGTCGCCGGTGGCAATGTTGGGGTTCGACGTGGTGGCATAGACGGCTCCCGTGCCTCCCGTGGCCATCAGTGTCACGCGGCTGAGAAACGTATCCACCTTCTGTGTGTCGGGGTCCAGAATGTAGGCCCCATAGCACTCGATGTCGGTCATGTGGCGATTCACCTCGCGGCCCAAGTGGTGCTGGGTGATAATCTCCACGGCATAGTGGTTCTCAAGAACCGTGATACGTTTGTTGCGCCGCACGGCCTCCATCAGTCCGCGCTGTATTTCGAAGCCCGTGTCGTCGGCATGGTGCAGAATGCGGAACTCCGAATGTCCGCCCTCGCGGTGCAAGTCGAACTCGCCGTCTTCCTTTTTGTCGAAGTTCACGCCCCACTTGATTAAGTCCTCAATACCCTTTGGGGCGTTGCGAACCACCTGTTCCACGGCCTGCGGGTCGCTGATGAAGTCGCCGGCAACCATTGTATCCTGGATGTGCTTTTCGAAGTTATCTACCTTCAGGTTCGTAACCGAGGCGATGCCGCCCTGCGCCTTTGCCGTGTTGGCTTCGTCGAGTGTGGTCTTGCACACCAGGGCAACCTTGCCCTTCCTGCTGTTAGCCGCCTTCAGTGCATAACTCATGCCGGCAACACCGCCGCCGATAATCAGAAAATCAAACTTACGTATCATGGTATCTTGTGCTAAGTTTGCGCAAAATTACACAAAAAAGCCGATTCGAAGCGCCTTTTACGGCCGTTTTTGACAGAAAAGGCTAAACATTTCCCCAAGTGAGCCTTTGTGGCAAGAAAAGCGAAGCAAAGAGGGGCTAAAATGTCAATTTATTACAAATAAAAACATTATTTAATGGCAGTATTGACAAAATGTATTAATTTTGCAACAAAATCATAGCATTATGAAAGGTATATTATTAGTTTTCTCTCTGTTGTGCTGCGGAACCTTAAGCGCCCAACAGACAATCACCCCCGAAGTTTTGAACCAGTTGGAAAAACAAAGCGAAAGCAGCAGTGCCGAGCGCGCCTTGCGCAATGCCATCCAATCCGTATCCATCAACAAGATGACGCTTGTGCCAGGCAACCCCCAAGCCCTCGACACGTGGTTTTCGGTGGAAGTGAAGAACTCAGGCATCACGAACCAGGAGAGCTCGGGCCGCTGCTGGTTGTTCACAGGCACCAATGTCCTGCGCCAACGAGCCATGAAGAATCTGAAGATTGAAAACTTCATGTTCAGCCACGTCTACCTTTTCTTCTATGACCAGCTGGAAAAGAGTAACCTCTTCCTCCAGGGCATCATCGACACCCGCAAGCAGGACATCGACGCACAGCAGGTGCAGTGGCTGATGAGCAATCCGCTGAGCGACGGTGGCACCTACACGGGCGTGGCCGACCTGGTAACGAAATACGGTCTGGTGCCCAAGGATGTCATGCCCGAGACCTACATTGCCAACAACACCAGCGAATTCAACAGCCACCTGAAACGCAAGTTGCGCGAGATTGCCATCAACCTGCGTGAAAAGGCAGCGCAAGGCGAGAGCGTGGCTGCGCTCGAGGCTTACAAGATGGAACAGATGAAGGTCATTTACCGCATGCTCACTATTGCCTACGGACAGCCCGTGAAGCAGTTCACCTGGGCCCCCAAGGACAAGAACGGCAAGCTGCTGGGCGAGCCCAAGTCATATACGCCTATGTCGTTCTACAAGGAAGTGTGTGCTCCGGACGAAGACCTCAATGCCGACTACGTCATGCTCATGAACGACCCCAGCCGCCCTTATAATAAGGTATATGAGATTGACATGGACCGCCACGTCTACGAAGGTCACAACTGGCTCTACCTGAACCTCGACATCGACGACCTTGCGCCCTTGGCCATCGCCTCGCTGCGCGACAGTGTGCCCATGTATTTCTCTTGCGACGTGGGCAAGCAGCTGAACCGCACCAACGGACTCCTCGACATCAACAACTACGACTATGACGACCTCTTTGGCACCACGTTCTCGATGGACAAGCGCCAGCGCATCCAGACCCACGACTCGGGCTCGAGCCACGCCATGACCCTCGTGGCAGTAGACCTCGACAAAAACGGACGACCCACGAAGTGGAAGGTTGAAAACTCGTGGGGCCCCACCTACGGCTATGCCGGCCATCTCATTATGACCGACCAGTGGTTCCGCGAATACATGTTCCGCGTCGTGGTGAACAAGAAGTACATTCCCGAAAACATCCTCGCCCTGCTCAAGCAGAAGCCCATCCGCCTGCCCGCATGGGACCCCATGTTCCAGGAAGAGGAATGAACAGACATGGGACACAACGCTAACCCAGAAAGTAATAACAGTTATTAAATAATAGGTATTATGGAAAAAATCAAAGTAGCCATCGTTGGATATGGCAACATCGGAAAGTATGCCCTTCAGGCTTTGCTCGAAGCGCCGGACATGGAAATAGCAGGCATCGTGCGCCGCAAGGGTGCCGAAAACCTGCCCAAGGAACTTGAGGGATACAAGGTTGTTAAGGATATCGACGAGCTGGGCAAGGTCGACGTGGCCATACTGGCAACGCCCACGCGCAGCGTAGAGGAATATGCCAAGCAGTATCTGGCCAAGGGAATCAACACGGTCGACTCGTTCGACATCCACACCCAGATTGTCGACCTGCGCCGTTCGCTCGACGAGGCTGCCAAGAAGGGTGGGGCCGTGAGCATCATCTCTGCCGGCTGGGACCCGGGAAGCGACAGCGTCGTGCGCACCCTCATGGAGAGCCTGGCTCCCAAAGGCATCTCCTACACCAACTTCGGCCCCGGTCGCTCAATGGGGCACAGCGTTTGCGTGCGTTCGAAGGCCGGTGTCAAGGACGCCCTGTCGATGACCATCCCCGTTGGCCAAGGCATCCATCGCCGCATGGTGTATGTCGAGCTGGAGGAAGGCGCCGACCTCGACGAAGTTACGCGTGCCATCAAGGCCGACCCCTACTTTGCCTCCGACGAGACCCACGTATTCCAGGTAGATAGCGTCGATGCGCTCAACGATGTAGGCCACGGCGTTAACCTCGTGCGCAAGGGAGTCAGCGGCCAGACCCACAATCAGCTCTTCGAGTTCAACATGAAGATTAACAACCCCGCTCTGACGGCCCAGGTGCTCGTCAACGTGGCCCGCGCCTCCATGCGTCAGCAGCCCGGTTGCTACACGATGATTGAAATTCCCGTTATCGACTACTTGCCCGGCAATCGCGAAGACATCATCCGCCACCTCGTCTGACCCTCACCCAAAACCCACCTTAGGATATGACTTCATGCAATTGCGTATAAGCGATTCTTGGATTGTAAAGAAGATTTTCTAAAAACTCAGCCCCCGAAAGTTTGATCAATTTCCGAGGGCTGAGTTTTTATTATATATGTAGTTATTATTTCTGGAGCTGAGGAATCATGAAGTAAACAGGATTGCCCGTGAAGCCAATGTTGTCGGTTCCCTTCCAGGGATTATAGTACGATCCGATAATCTTAGCTACATACAACTTGGCATCGAGGTGGTAAAGCTGAGTGTTATCCTCACTGAACGAATAGGTAAGCTTAAAGCCGAAGTCGATGGGCACTTCGCCAGGGCTGAATTCACGTGTCTCACCCTTTTTTACCAACTGTTCCTTGGGGAATGTCCAGTAGAACTGCATCCAAGTCTTTGTAGTAGCACCTATGCCAAACAGTCCGCCGCCAGTGACCGAAGAATTCTCTGTATTGACAATATCACCACCAAAGGGATTCTTCCCATCAGTGGGGAAGAACTCCTGCTTACCCAAGTCGAGGGTGCTCTGGGCAGGAATAGCTACTACATTCTGTGCAAAGCCAGTCGTTGTGGCTCCAGTGTTGGCGCCAGTTGTGGACTGCGAAGCTGTTGATTGTGTGAAAGGAGTACTTACGCCATGACGCAAGAAGAATGTGTTACCAAGGTAAACATATATGGTCTTGTCAGTCTTGTTACGTACATTCACACCGATGCCGCTGGTACGTGGAGCCATCTTGGCATAAGAAGAGGACTTGTAGATGGAGTATATAATCTCCACGTTCTTGTCGGCCATCTTCGAATCGGGCGACATGTGCAGTATGCCCACAATCTCCTTAGCAGCACTGCTGGATATATTCTTTGTGCTATAGACATCCGTCTGATTGAAATTGAAGATACATGTCTCATTGGCCTCCGGGTCGCTGGCATCTGGAGCAGGAACATTCTCCACTGGTTTGGTCTCTGCCTTTGCAGGAGCAGGAGTTGATTGCTGGGGCTGTGCCTGTCCAGCTTCAATGCGCACCTTCGTCCCGTCGGCTTTCTTCCACAGCAGCACCTTTTCCTTGGCAATGCTCTTCATTGGAGCATCGTCGCCAGCCGCGCTCTTGTAGTAGATTTTCTGCGCGCTGATGTCCACATCCCACGCCGTAATACTCTCACCATCTTCCGTTACCAGAACATCTTGTGCCTTGACACCTATGGCAGCCAAAAGCACGAAACCCATCATTAAAAACTTTTTCATCGTGAATATTCTTTTATTTTGAAGCAATTTCTCTTATCAACATACCAGGATAAAAGTCGCCGCCCGATATTTTCTTGAAGGTGGTCATGCCCAGTGTAGCACCTGTAGCCCCTTCCTCGACAGCCATGAAACGGTTGTCCCAGATAAGATTACTGATAGGTTGAATAACACCTACACGTTTGTATGTGCGCTTTCCCGATGCAGGGTCTTCATTGACTTCCAACACCTCGAAGCGACTGTCCTTCTGCACGCCCTCCTTCATGCCGATGGGGGCCGTGATGGGCTCTGAACTTAAAAGGGGCACACGCACGCGGAAAGCCTCAACCTCATGACTCAGGTCGGCAATGTTTTCGTCGATGGCACGCGTACAAGCCTTCAGCACCATCATCTGTGGCTGGTCTTCCTTAATGCCCATAAACGATGAGCTGTTACCCTTGCTCTCCACCTTTCCGACAAACTTAAGTTTATAGGCACCACGCCCGGCGTCGAATGCTTTACATTTTGCCTCGTCGGGGTTGGCGGAATAATGGTTCTGGTAGAAGTTGGCCGACGTTTCTTCGTCCCACACCAGTTGGTAGAGGAACGTATTGATGCGCACCTTGAAGCCCTTGATGCTCTCTAACATGTCGCCAAGATTATCGGTCAGGTCGCTGACATTAACGCCCGTAACGGCACCGGCCACCTGTCCGATAGCACGCAGGACTGTGGCAAAGCCCTTTGCCTTTTGCGACTTATCAACATATCGGATGTCGTTTACCAATACAAAAGTGTTGCCAATGAGGTCCTCACCGGCATCCTCGAGCAAGGCTCTGGCACGCTGGCTGCGAGCAGCCATTTCCTTGTCGAACTCCGATGCATTGTACATACCACGTTCCTTTACCAGTTCAACGTCGCACTGTCCGGTGAAGGCATCGCGGTTGAACCACTTTGCCACCAGGCGGCTGGCTACCTTGTTCGTGTTCAGGAAGTCTGTGATAATCTGGCTTTCCTGGTCAGACCGGGCACCCTTCAGTTTCTTTTCCATGTCCAGCACCTTCACGCTGAGATTGTGGTCATTATACTTGTCGGGCACCTCCATGTCGAGGAAAGCATCCTTTATCTCTTCTGCATATTTCTGGTCAGTATGGTTCACCATGACAGAATAGAGTGAACTGCGACGATAGTCGTTTGCCTCATTTTCCTCTTGTGCTTGAGCCGGCATGGCGATGAGGATGAATGCAAGAGCCGATAATATCATATTATTTTTCATAATGATTTCTTTGATAAGTGATTTCGGATTAATAGTCCCAGTTACTCTCGTCGATGGGCGTGTTCAGCGGATAGTGACGACTGCGCACTGACATACGCAACAACATATTCTTCATCTCGCTCTTTGTCAGCTGGCGCTTGCCTTTCTTAATTATCTCGTCACGTATTTCTGCAATCCTGTTTGTCGGAACCGGGACAGTTACCAACTGGTTACCTTCCTCGTCGATTACATACCCGAAGTTCTCTGAGTTTACGCCTGTTCCGCCGTCGAGCGCACGATACACGCTATTGTCCTCAACTTTCATATTATCGGGTTTTACCCATGCGATGCCGTCTACAAAATAACCACCGCCTTTATATCCTTTGCTGACTTCTTTCTTCTTCTCCACATTGTAGACGTACCAAAGTTTGTCGCTCTTCTTCACGTACAATGCCTTTGTGTTAGGAGCAGAAGTGCTGGTTATGTCTTCGTATGCCGCAGGCACTATCTCCTGCCCGTCGATGCTTAGCATACCCCACTTTCCGCCCTTCTTGACAGGGACCCATCCGTAGCGCACATCATTTACCTTTTCATATTCAAACGGAATCTTCGTCACATTCTCCTTGTTCACCAAGCCCCACATTCCGTCCTTCTTCACAGCGATGTACTGCGCCTCAGTTCCTTCCTGATTGCGTGGGAAGAAGACATCCGTATAGCCTGCGCCATCGAATACCTTTTTACCCTGGACATCGAAGAACTCACATGTTCCGTCCGTCTTCCAGGCACACCACATGCCAGATGTAGAACCTTTTGCCAGCGTTTTGTAACCCCCAAACACGAGGTTGAGATTCGTGTCATAGAAGTTCCACGCTCCATTCTGGGCCACTGCAGCAATGTTGTCCATAAAGTCGGTACTTTCTGTATATTGGGTACCGTTGCTGTTTGTTTCCGTCATCTTGGTCTTTACCTGCGTGCTCAGGTTGATGTAGCCTACCTCGAACTTTGCTTGTTTCTTCACGAAAGTGTAGTAGCGAGCCATTCCGTTCTTTGGCAGGAATATATATTGTGCCACATTGGGTTTTACCACAATGTTGCCTTTGGCATCCATCACGCCGGCATTGCTGGCAAACCAGCCCTTGGAATCGTAACCTACGTATTCGCAGTCCGTAATCAAAGTGTCGCCGATGTTAAATACGCGCTGTTTCAGCAGCATGCCATAGCCCACGGTATTGGATGCTACCGCATTGGTGAACTCATAGAGTCCCTTCCATTTTGCTTCGATGGCGATTGTTCCGTCGGCATTCAGCACACCGTACTTGGCATTCATCAGGTAATTCTTACCCTTCATTTGCTGGTTGGGGGTTGACTTTCCTCCCACGGCCAACAAGGCCTTTCCATATCGGTTGAAGCCACTGATATAGCTATACTTGGCCTGGACCAGGACATTCCCCTTCCCGTCAAGTATTCCATAATTCTTTCCCTTCTTCACACGATAGAGATTGTGCTCCTTGTCATAAGCAAGGTCGTCCCATTGGGGAGTCACCACCACATTTCCCTGTGCGTCAACAAGTCCCAGTTTTTCACCTTTCATCACGCGTCCCAGTCCATTTTCAAACGGGAAAGCGGCATCATAGTTACAGGGGATGACCAACGTACCCGAGGCATCGGCATATCCAGCCTTACCCTTTTCATTGTACTTGATGCTCAGTTCCTGAGCAAAAAGAGAACCTGACATGCACAGAAGGCATGACAGGATCAGGATGTTTCTTTTATTCATATAACAAAGTAATTATATTATTCACTAACGGACGAACATCAAGTTCGTGGTCTTTTGCTTCTGTCCGTTGCCCCAGGCCACGCCCACGGCACGTGCAGCCTCTATGCGATACTTCTCCAGAGCTATGGCGTCGTTATACTTCTGACGATTCTCGAAGTCGTAGTCCGACTTGGTGTTCTTCTTTATCTCCTGTGCCAACTCTGCGGCCTGGCTCTGTGCGGGGCTGCTGGGGTCAATCATTGACAGGTACTGCATAGCCTTTGCTGCGCCCTTGGGGCTTGGGTCGGCATAGTAAACGGCTTGTGCCAGCTGAATCAGCTGTATGCCTTCGCGTGTCAGTTTCTCGGTGAAAAGCTGGTCCATCAAGCTGTATGCTTCAGCATAGCCTTTACAGCACTCGGGTATGGCCACCAGATAGTAGAGAGCCTCGCCGTATTCGTTCAGCGCTGCGGCGCTCTGTGCCTTCTTCAGCAGTGCCGGGTAGTTGTTGTCGTAGTAGTTGAGAATTTTCTTCTTACCCTTCTCTATGAGCGCCTCCACCTTCTGGTTTTTGCCGTTGAGCTGAGTCATGGCATTCAGCAATGCTCGCTCGAGGCTGTTGCCCACACCACGCACCTCGAAGCTCTCAGTGGCGTAAACCTGCTGGTTGACGGCGTCGCCGATGTAGAGTGTCAGCATGGAGTGCATGGCCGTCTGCATTGGCGGGCCGGGCAATGTTTCCTTATAGAAGTGAGTGAATTTGCCGGTGATGAAAAACTGGTTGTAGCTGGGGTCGGCGGCAATGCCCTTTTGTGTGAGAACATTGGTGAGTCGTGTCATCAGCATTTCATTGAAACCATCCGTCACCTCTTCCCCTTGCTCCACGGGAGCCACCATCAGTTGTATCTCGCAATTCTGCGCCACTGCCATTGTGCTCATGGCAGCTATTAACAGTGTGAATATATACTTTTTCATAGTCGTAACTTTTATTTTTCACCTAAGATAAGGTTTGCACGCCCGAGTCCCTTGGTCACCACCTTCGATGTGATGGAATAGGGTGTTGCAGAGAGATACTTGCGCAGTTCGACCACGAACTGGCGTGTGTCCATGGGTCGCCCGTTCTGGCGGTAGAGGGGAATGCGCACCTGCTCAAAACGCATCACCATGTCGGTGGCATCGGACAGGTTGTAGCGGTGATTGACAGTGTTCTCGGCCATCCAGTTGTCGATGATGTCGGTGAGTTCCTCGCCGTTGTATTCTTCCTCGAATGATAAGCCTGAGCCGTTGTCGAAGATGCGTACGTCGATGTCCACCTCACGCCCGTTTTCCATCAGGTCGTCGAAGTGGGCCTGGAGTTGGCTTACGAAGCCGTCCATTTTCTCAACTACAGCCTCTTCGAGCAGCACGGGAAGTTCTGCAGAGAAGGATGGTGCTCCCGTGCCTTGTGCAGCGGCTATCTGCTTGTTGGTATAGGCGTCAAGGCCGCGCAGGGTGTACGTGATGCTGTGCTTTGGACCTACGGTGTTAACCTTCCAAGCTAATTCGATGAGGATGTCTGCCTTGGCACGGTTGAGCAGACGGTCGAGCGGTGTCTCGGCCAGTGTTGACCCGCCAGTGCGGCTCGTGGTCATTTCGTCCTCGGCAGCGCTCTGTTTGATGCTCTTCACGGTTTGCGACAGGTCTTTCAGGGGGAAACCCTGATCGCTCATAAGTTCGCCTATCTTGGTAATGACGTTGAAGAGGTCCATATCCTTCTGTATGGCAGTCTCATAGTCAGCCACGCGTGTTGTTTTGCCCTGCTCCTCCATTTCGATCATGTAGCCATTGGCGGTGCACCAGGTGTCGGCAGGTATAACCATCAGTGTAGGTTTCTTCGCCTGCCCCATCATGGACAAGGGCAGCAGTGCCATAGAAACTATAGCTAATAATGTCTTTTTCATATCTTTATTATTGTTTATCAATTATACCATCGGCTATCAGTCTTGCCTTCAGCTGTCCGCGTAATACGCGCACGACAGAACCGAAGGCATTCTGTGTGGAGCCGCGCATTTTCTGCTTTGAGGAATGTTTTTCATCCTGGGTCGACACGAATTCCTTATACGTACCACCGTCGGCAAAGAAGGTGGCAAAATAGTCTTCGTGGCGCTCATAGGCGTTAGCCTCGGTCACCAGTGGGCGTATGGGCTGTCCCTTTGCCTCTATGCCCTTAAACATGATAGTGTACACGGCATTCTTCCGGGCTTGCTCGCGTGCGTCGGCTTTTCGCTTGCCCTCGCCGTAGGAGCGCACTGTGATGCTTCCGTCCAGTTCGGTATTAAGATACTTCACGGGTGGCAAGTTGTAGGTTTCTCCCATGCGTGTCTGTGCCTTTAGCGTCGTAGCACCCAGTGCCACCAGCGCCATAATAATCAGCCTTTTCATTTCAGAACATATTATTTAGTGATTTTATCACTCCTGCCTCGCTTAGGTCCTTGCGCAACTGCTCTTTGGCCACGGTGACGGTACTCGTAATCTTATATTGCTTACCGGCCTTCACCACTTTGCGTGAACCACTCAGCACTTGATAATAGTTGGCATAGTCTTTCTCAAAGAAACGGTCGAAGAATGCTTTGTTTTGGCCTTCGACCAGCGCACTCCCTGCCAAGGGTTTCTGCTGCTGACGCAATTCCTTGTTGGCAAAACCGCGGAAGAGCACCCCGTGGATGGCGCAACGGCCTATCTCGTCGTCAGCGAGTTTCGACTTCTTCGTCAGCACAGACACGTTCACCAGATACGTACCCTGTGCACCGGTTCCTGCACCCTCAATCTGATAGTCAGGTAAATCGTCAGCCAATGTGGGCAAAGCCAGCATCAGCATTAGCATAAATAAAGCTTTTCTCATCATTTTCTTCCTTTATTATAATATTATTACATAACTTATTGTGTTGCAAATTTATTAAAAAATCTTAATATTATATAAAATTAGGGATATTATTTAATAATTATCTATATAAACACATAATCAACCTTTTAAAATATCCAGACCGTTATCGTCGATATAGTGCCAATGTACTATTTCGGCGTGTTCTTTATCGGGGTCTAACTCGAGTAGAACAAGCCTATTGTTGCCCTCGTTGTCTTTAGTACTTATGACCACCCAATTATAGGGGCGGGTTGCCTTTTGAGTCCAGCCGTACAAGTTAGTCTTGTATAATGCGGATTTAAGAATTATTGCTGTCCGGTAAAATGACTATCTTTGCCCATGGTTATGACATTTGTTTTTGTGGTGAAAGCAAAGATAACCAAAAGGGCTGATACTTCATGTGAGTACCAGCCCTAAATTTATCAAATCATAAAAGTTTTACCGGAGAGCAATATATCGAAGATTCTCAAGGGCAAAGAGAACCTATCACTCGACACTACGACAAGGCTTGAAGCGTTGGAAATCAGCCTTGTTTACCCGGAAGCAAATGCCTTCCTGCCATCGCAGGTGGCGAAAGAGGTGTCTGTGTAAAACAATCATCCGCAAACATCAGATTCTTCGCGAAGCTCAGGCGCATGCGGAGCTCGGGAGTTGTAGTTAATTCGATTGAGAACTGATGTTTACGGATGATTAATTACAGATTAACGCAAAGTCCGTTTTTCACAATTTCTTATTACTCTTTTTTAATCGTCAATATACTTTCCTACTCCTTTGTAGTAAGCAGAAACTGTGTGCTTTCCGTTTCTTGTTTTAGTCTCAGGAAGTTCAATTGTGAAGGTGTTACCTGATTTGGTAACGCTTATCTTACCAATTGCATACGTATCGTCTTCAAATTCCTCTCCTCCATCTTCGATGTCTATTCCGCAATCAACATTCTTGCCTAAAGCATCGACACCAAATTCCAATTCAATATCTGTAGATTTTGAAATAAGCACAAAGCCATATTCATCACCATCGTTAAAAACTTCTAATAGATCAGCACTATACTTTTTCCCATCGATTTTGTAGAAGTTGCTGTTATTTCCATTTTCTTCATCATCATCATCCTTGTTACATGAAGAGAATGAGATAACGGTACCGAGTACGAGAACGAGCATCATCATGATGCTCCAAAGCTTGTTTGTTTTCATTTTGTTTTTAAATTTGAATAAGAAAAGGGGCGTAAACCTGTCCGATCACTTATTCTAATCAGAGGCACCGCCAAGCGCCATATACGCAAACAAGTCGGACGAAAGGTCACGCCCCGATACGGGACGTGAGCCAATCACGGACTTGTTCTCGCGTATCTTCAAATTGGCGGTTTTCTGATTAGAGAACAAGAGCGAAAGCTCAAATATATTTATGTGTCGGACGGTTTTCGCATCAGCTTGCCTTTCAGCGAGCTGAACCATCACCTCGGCATAATCAATGCGAGCATTGCTTCTGCTCTCGGTTCGGGTTCACCTTCGTAATTAATAATTTGTTTTGATTAATTCGTTGGTGAAGTGGCTGCACACATAGTGCACCGTCCTCGTGATTGCTGATTGGTATATCTGTTTCGTAGTGTCAATGCGGAGCAACGACTATTCTGTTTGGATTTAATTGTTTGACTTTATGTTATTTCTCACGAATTCGTTATGCCGCTACCCCATATTCGTAGATTGAATCGCTTGCAAGGTCGATTTCATCGTTCCAATAGACACAGGTACGGCTACTGTCCAATTGCACTTGGTTGAACAATCCATACACTTCTTTGAGGGCACGGAAGGTCGGCAGTGCTTCAATGTCTTCCTTTACATCGTAGATCACCTTGTGACCATCGTCGAACTCAACGGCAAGGAGGAAGTCGTCCATCGCCTTGAGGGTCTTTATGCGTGGTATCATAGTGGTGGAAGTTTGGTTATTACTTGCTTGTCCCACATCTCCTGGAGTTCGTCCTTATGCTGCTCAAGCCACTCTGTGACGAGTTCCTGTGCTTTCATCGGAAGGTCACCCTCGAACATCTCGAATGTGCGTATGTTGAACAAACCTACGTATTCATTGTATATCGCATGGATGTGTGATGGCTCGTGTTCTTTTGGCTTAAAGAACATCTTAATCACGATTCCATAAAATCTAACTATTTCTGGCATAGCGATGTCTTTATCTTATCGTTTTGTATGAACGCCACGATTTGTCATTCGCGCTCTATGAGCGCAAAGGTAATCATTTTACGGCAACAAACAGCTGTTTTAAGGAGCATAATGTGTGATTTGTATGCAATTTTAACTAAAAAGAGCCAATTAGGGGCTTTGAATTTGAAAAGAAAGAAAATATAATGTTCGTTAAAAGAAGTACGTTCGGCACAACAGAAAAGAAAATAATGTGTACCTTTGCGCCCATGAAGGTGCACATTTTCTTTCTCATGATTCTCGCGCCCGTTCTGTGTATGGCCCAGAACGTCGAGGATGAAGGCATGGAGATTCATGATATGTCGGGCGGCGACCTCAAGAGTGCACGCAACCAAACCTGGTACTGGGCCGGCAAGAATTATATCTATGAGGGCGACACCATCTGGACGATACTCATGCCCGAGATGCCCGTCTACAAGCCCCTCGTCTTCAAGAACCGCAAGCAGATGTTGCGCTACAACCGACTGGTCTACAACGTGAAGCGCGTGCTGCCCATAGCTCAGGAGGTCAACGTGCTCATTAAGGAAACCTACGAGGTTCTCGAACAACTACCCGACAAGAAGAGCAAGGCCAATCACATCAAACAGGTGGAAAAGGACATCATGAATACTTACAAGCCGGAGATGAAAAAGCTCACCTATTCACAGGGAAAACTACTCATCAAGCTTGTCGACCGCGAGTGTAACCAGTCGGGCTACGAAGTGGTGAAAGCCTTCCTCGGTCCCGCCCGCGCTGCCTTCTATCAAATCTTTGCCTGGACTTTCAAGGCCAGCCTGAAGAAAGAGTATGACCCCGAGGGCGACGACAAGTTGACGGAGCGCGTGGTTCGCCAGGTTGAGGCTGGAGTGCTGTGAATCCCCAACCCTAAATTAAGTTAATCAACAATCAAAGGTTAAGTTAACCTGACCCGAAGGATAAGTTAACCTTTGCCCGGAGGTTAAGTTAACCTATTTCGAAAGCTTGCGGGCGAGTTCCCAGATGACAATGCCAGCCGTGACGCTAACGTTCATGGAATGCTTGGTGCCGTATTGCGGAATCTCCAGACAACCGTCACACATGTCCACCACCTGCTGCTGCACACCCTTCACCTCGTTTCCCAACACGATGGCCACCTTTTCTGTGCCGTCAGTTCCCTCGCGGCGGGTAGGCACATAGTCGCCCAGCATGGTGCTGCCCTCACACTGCTCGATGGCCAACACCGTGTAGCCCTGTCGGCGCAGCCAGTCGACGCAGTCCTCCGTCCGCTCGAAATACTTCCAGCTCACCGAATCCTCGGCACCAAGCGCCGTCTTGTGAATCTCAGTGTGTGGCGGACGAGCCGTTATGCCACACAGGCACACCCCTTGGAGGCGAAAGGCATCGGCCGTGCGAAACACACTGCCCACGTTATAGAGCGAGCGCACGTGGTCGAGCACAACCACAAGCGGCGTCTTGCAGCTTTCCTTGTATTCCTCAACCGACAGGCGGTTCATTTCCTTTATACTTAGCTTTCTCATACGTCAACCCAGAGTTATTAACAAAAAGTGTCGATAAGTGTGTGCAAAAGTAAGTAATAAATGTGACTTAGAAATAACGAAACCCAAATTATTAACAACAGCCCGTATTTATTATCCGTTATTCACATCATTTTGGACAGTTTTCAACAAGGAAAATGAAAATATTTACTAACTTTGCAGTTATCAACAGGTGTTCATAAGTGAAGCGCCACGTGCTATATAACGCTAATATAGAAAACAATACACGACGTGGCAGAATGTAAATAACTATATCGCTAAGTAGAGCTAATACTACAATAACTTAATAACCAAACAAAAATCCAAAAACTTATCTACATTATCAACGCCCTATCATCATTACCATAGATATTTCTTTTTTATAAAATAATAATACATATATAATAATACAATGTTGAAAACTCAACCCACCAGCGCGAAACCCGAATGGAAGGAAAAGGGATTTGTTTGTGAACCCATACCCGAGGGAACGGACCTCAAGAGCGAAATCCGCCGTATGGCGCGCGAGAAGAATGCCGTAATCATGGCCCACTACTACACCGAGGGCGAGGTGCAGGACGTTGCCGACTTCGTTGGCGACTCGCTGGCCCTGGCCCAAAAAGCTGCCCAGACGGATGCCGACATTATCGTCATGTGTGGTGTGCACTTCATGGGAGAAACAAACAAAATACTTTGTCCCGACAAGGTGGTGTTGGTTCCCGACCTCAATGCCACCTGCTCGCTGGCCGAGAGTTGCAATGCCGAGGAGTTTCAGAAGTTCGTAGCCGACCATCCCGACCACACCGTGGTGAGCTATGTCAACACGACGGCAGCCACCAAGGCAGTCACCGACGTGGTGGTTACATCGGGTAATGCGCGCCAGATTGTGGAATCGTTCCCCAAGGACGAAAAGATTATCTTTGCGCCCGACAAGAATCTGGGTGGCTACATCAACAGTATAACGGGTCGGCAGATGTTGCTTTGGGACGGGGCTTGCCACGTGCACGAGAAGTTCTCGCTCGAGAAAATACTCGACCTGAAGAAGCAACATCCCGAGGCCAAGGTTCTCGTTCATCCCGAGTGTAAAGGCCCCGTAGTGAGGGTTGCCGACAAGGTGGGCAGCACGGCGGCTTTGCTGAAGTTCGCCATTGCCGACGAGGCCACGGAGTTCATTGTTGCCACGGAGAGCGGCATCCTCCACGAGATGCAAAAGTCATGTCCAAACAAGACCTTCATCCCGGCTCCGCCTGACGATTCGACCTGTGCCTGCAACGAGTGCAACTACATGAAGCTCATCACGATGCAGAAGTTGTATAATTGCCTGAAGTATGAATGGCCGCAGGTTGAGGTAGACCCCGAGGTTGCTGTGAAGGCCGTGCGTCCCATCAACCGTATGTTGGAGATTTCTGCCCGACTGGGACTGTAAGGTAAACCCTAAATTCTGCGTCAGTGTCCAGCCTGCCACCCCTTATTTCCGATCTTGCGCTCATACTGATTGTTGCCAGCGTGACGACCATCGTCTTCAAGCGCCTCAAGCAGCCTTTGGTGTTGGGCTATATCCTTGCGGGTTTCCTTGCCGGACCTAACATGCCTTATACGCCCAGTGTTGTCGACTACCAAACCATCGACGTTTGGAGCGAGATAGGTGTCATCTTCCTCATGTTCTCGTTGGGTCTTGAGTTCTCCTTCAAGAAGATACTCAAGGGAGGCGCGTCGCCCATCATTGCAGCCTGCATCATCATGGCCTGCATGTGGGGTATGGGCTGCGGAGCCGGCTATTTACTGGGATGGTCGACTATTAACTGTATGTTCGTCGGTGGTATGTTGGCCATGTCGTCGACTACCATAATATATAAGGCATTCAACGACTTGGGCCTCATGACACGCCACTTTGCCGTGAAGGTCATGTCGGTGCTCATTCTCGAGGACATACTTGGCATCGTGGTCATGGTGGTGCTTTCCGCCGTTGCTGCCAGCAATAAGTTCCAAGGCACCGAATTGGTATTCTCGTTGCTCAAGTTGGGCTTCTTCCTGCTGGTGTGGTTCGTGGTGGGCATGTGGGCAGTGCCTTCTTTCCTTCATCGCAACCGTTCCTTTATCAACAAGGAAACCCTGATGATAGTCAGCATAGGCCTTTGTTTCCTCATGGTTGTAGTGGCCGACTCGGTGGGTTACAGCACAGCTTTGGGAGCCTTCATGATGGGCAGCATAATGGCCGAAACGGTGGATGCCGAGCGCATAGATTCCGCCATTTCATCGATAAAAGATCTCTTCGGAGCCATCTTCTTCGTGTCGGTGGGTATGATGGTTTCGCCAGCCGACCTTGTAGCGCATTGGTTGCCAATCATTGTGCTGGTGTGTACCATATTGATAGGGCAGGCCGTGTTCGGGACAATGGGTTACCTGCTTTCGGGTTCCTCGCGAAGTGATGCCCTGATGAGTGGTTTTTCGATGGCCCAGATAGGTGAGTTTGCCTTCATTATTGCCGGACTGGGCCAGTCGCTGGGTGTTACGGATGGTTTTCTGATGCCCGTCGTTGTGGCCACGAGCATTATCACCACGTTCCTAACGCCCTACATGATAAAGATTGCAGAAAGAATAAATGCCAGCTGGAGAGCCGATGAAAAGTCGACGTCAACGGCTGAAAAGGGCGAGGCGCGAAGGCACAAAAGACAAGAAATCAAACAAAAGAAGTCTCCCTTATCTATATATATAAGGAAACTGCTGTTGCAAACAGTGGTCTACGGCTCGCTGTCGGTGGCCGTCATTGTTCTGCTTTTCGTGTCGCTGTTGCTCATTTGCCGACACATCTTTGGCCATTGGGTTGGAAATGCCGTTTGCGGTTTCCTGGTGCTGCTCTTGCTGGCTCCGCTGCTGAGGCCCATAGTGATGAAGAGTAATTCGTCTCGTGAAGCTAACTTCCTGCACAGGAAAGGAACCTTCTGGCGACTGTTTGTAGAGACGACAATCGTGGTGCGCTTCATCTTCGTCACGTCGGTGGTCTATTACGTGCTTAACTATCTCTCGCCCTTCCGGTGGTATTGGCAGGTAGCGGCTGCCGTGTTCATCGTCTACCTGATTATACGCAGCAAGTGGATACGCAGGGTGAGCATGAAGATGGAGGCTACGTTTGTAGAGAACCTGACACGTCGCGAAAACTCTGGACCGGCCTATGCCCGACAGCTGCGAGGCAGCGACCTCCATATTGCGCGACTCACACTGCCCGCCGGAAGCACCTGGAGCGGAAAGACCTTGGCTCAGTTGCGCATAGGCGGCCGTAACGGAGTGCACGTGGCTGCCATCGTTCGCGACCATCACAGGGAAAACGTGCCCGGAGGTACTTCCATGCTTTTCCCCAACGACATACTTGAGGTTGTGGGCGACGACGAGAGCATAGAGCGCTTCAGCCAGCGCATGAACAGCGAGGTGCAACCTATGCTTCAGGAGGATGCCGACATGATGGAACTCCAGTGCATGAAAGTGGGAGAAAACAGCCAGCTAAAGGGTATGCTCATCAGGGAAAGCGGCATACGCAACGAGTATCGCTGTCTGGTGGTGGGATTCGAGGATGCAAGGGGAAACATGCACGTGGCCGGTGCCGACCACAAGATAACCGTTGGCGAGAAGCTGTGGTTTGCCGGCAGTCGCGAACAACTCTCACGTCTCAACACCCTGCTACACCCCTAATATTTGAAGTTAGCGCAGCAGAGACTAAAAGTTGATGCCGTATTGCTGTTTCCCCTCGCTGGCCAAACCCGACCCATCGTACCACGGGGCAGTATTCGCTGACGTGGCTGGTGAGGCGGCTTTTGTGACGCGCATCCGTGCTGTCATCCTGCGCGATACGGGTGCTGCCATTTCGCCCTTCAATGCGTGGATTCTGTTGCAGGGATTGGAGACACTGAGCCTGAGAGTGGAACGACACGTGGAGAATGCCTTGCGTGTGGTAGACTTCCTGGCCAGTCATCCCAAGGTGACTAAGGTTAACCATCCGGCTCTTGAGAGCCATCCCGACCACGCGCTTTACAAAAAGTACTTCCCCAAGGGCGCTGGAAGCATATTCACCTTCGAGATAAAAGGTGGACAGAAAGAGGCTTGGGAGTTTATTGACAGACTGAAGATTTTCTCGTTGCTGGCCAATGTGGCCGACGTGAAGAGCCTTGTCATCCATCCCTACACCACCACGCACTCGCAACTCTCACCCGAAGAGCTGGAGGCACAACACATAACCCCGGCGACCATCCGCCTGAGTATAGGCACCGAACATATCGATGACATTCTCGATGACTTGCGTGAGGCGCTGGGCGACTAAACAAAAGAGATTAAAGAATAAGACTAAAGGAAAAGGATTGGAAAATATTTCTTACCTTTGTGAATAGAAAAGTAAATAAGCTGATATCACTATGAAAATTGCAAAGAAACTTACTGACCTGATTGGTAACACCCCGTTGGTGGAACTTGATAATTACTCAAAGGCGAAGGGACTGGAGGCACCCGTCATTGCCAAAGTAGAGTTTTTCAACCCAGGCGGAAGCGTGAAGGATCGCATTGCCCTGGCCATGATTGAGGATGCCGAGCAGAAAGGCATACTGAAGCCCGGCGCAACAATCATCGAGCCCACGAGTGGAAACACCGGTGTGGGACTGGCACTGGTGAGTGCCGTAAAGGGTTATCACCTCATACTGACTATGCCAGACACGATGAGCGTGGAACGTAGGAACCTGGTGAAGGCCTACGGAGCCGAGGTGAGGCTGACGCCTGGCAAGGATGGCATGCCTGGGGCCATCAAGGCTGCTGAGACGCTTCGCGACAGCATACCGGGAGCCGTAATCCTGCAGCAGTTTGAGAATAAGGCTAACCCCGCGAAACACTATGCTACTACGGGAGAAGAACTGTGGGAGCAGACCGACGGACACATAGATATCTTCGTGGCCGGCGTGGGCACAGGTGGAACAATATCGGGAGTTGGCAAACGGTTGAAGGAGCTGAACCCCAACGTAAAGATTGTGGCTGTCGAACCTAAGTCGTCGCCCGTATTGAACGGCGGGCAGGCCGGACCTCACAAGATACAGGGCATCGGGGCAGGCTTCGTTCCTCAAACCTACGATGCATCGGTTATCGATGAGGTGTTTGACGTGGAGAACGACGATGCCATTCGCACGGGTCGCGAGCTGGCACAACATGACGGCCTGCTGGTGGGCATATCGTCGGGAGCTGCTGCCTATGCTGCTGCCGAAGTGGCTAAGCGGCCCGAGAACAAGGGAAAGACGGTGGTCGTGTTGCTGCCCGACACCGGCGAACGCTACCTCAGCACTGTGCTCTACGCCTTCGACGAGTATCCCCTGTAAGTACAAAGTATAATAATGGGTCACCTGTCTTTCACGATTTTTATATCATCTGCTATTCGTAAATGCTAAATTCATTAGCAAGAAAGCTCACATCATTTTCGACAAATTCTCGCACCGCCCGAAATACCTAAGCGAAGTCTGTAAGAAAGTGAGCGGTCTGCCCGCAGCGTTCTGGATTACCCGCTACACGTCGCTCGACATCAGCCGACTATTGAGAAACCGCAGTCTCTCGTTTACGGACATCAGCGACATGTTCGGCTTCTCCTCGCTCTCCCATTTCAGTCGCTATGTACAGACCAACCTATTTTCTGTCTGTGTTATAAATTGGTGATTCTTCTGCAGCCATCATAGGGTGTTCCACCGACATTTCATAATGACTGATGCTATGGTCTTGCAGGAATATCTTATTGAGTGTGAATGAAAGCGACTCCAAAGTGCTTTCTCTTTTTGCGGCTTTCAACTCGCATTCCCAGATGGTTACAGAATGCCAGCCCATCGAGGCCAGCTGTCGCTGCACCTCATTGTCACGTTCCTTGTTCCGCTGCACTTTTTTGACCCAAAACTCAGTGTTGGTTTTGGGTACAGTATAGTTCTTACATCCTTCATGCCCGTGCCAGAAACAGCCGTTTATAAAGATACATGTGCGGTATTTCCGCATCACGATGTCTGGCTTCCCTGGAAGTCTTGGATGATTCAGACGATAGCGGTAGCCATGACCCCACAGATAACGTCGCACCACCATCTCGGGTTTCGTGTTCTTTGCCCCAACATGGCTCATACAGCGATGACGTTGTTCTATGGTCAAGACACCGTTCATTGTTACTTTGATCTAACTTGCAGGTTTATCTTTATGTAGTATTTCCCATCTTCCTCATATACCCATCCATAGAAGAATTTTTTCTTAGCATCTGAACGAGGATGACCGGGGTTTTCTGCATCCTCACTTGTTGATGCACCTTCAAACTTGGTGGAATTGAACAAAAACTCTCGGAACCTATTCAATTCATAAATGTGATAACATACAATATCACCATCCTCTTTTACAATAATTTGCCCACCCGTAGCATCATAAATGCCCAGCCATGGTTTCTCAGGTGTCATTCCCTGTGCGCAATCTTGCAGGAAACGTTTTATCTTATATTCATAAATGTTGCCGTGTGTGGAGGTGTCAAAGCCAAGAGGATTCCTTTTGGTCAGTTCTTCGGTGCAACTCTTTATGTCATTGAATCCCATTTCCGATTTGATGAGCAATAACTCAGCCAAGAGAAGAGGCATATGCCCATCTATTGCCAAGAGATTTTGATACAAACAATCGGATTGCACTTTCCGGAAAGCAAGCGTTGCATCATATTCATCACGCAATTTCTTAAGCCGTACACCAATACGACCGGTCATTGGATATGTAACCCTGTTAAACTCATCGCAATCGAGTGACTCGCCCTCGGGGAGTACAATCTCATAAATAAAATTTGTTCCTGTCCCTGCATTGAAAAGCGTAGAGTCACTACCAAGGAAAGATTTTATGCTGAATCCCAGAGTTTGTGGCATCCCGGTCCTGAAGTCTTCAATAGTTATCGTTATGTCACGATTGTGTCCTACATCTTTAATTGTCCCAATTCTCAACTCTTTTAGAAAAGCCGCAATAGGTGGCAACTGAAAAGCCCTGCCACTTGTGCTCTTTATCAAAGACAGTAAATTGTTAGCTTTTTCTGCGAAAACTGTTATGGGGTATGAGAATTGCTCAGTTTCACCTGTTTGGTCATTGACAACATTAATAGTGACTATGTCATCTTCGCGGACATAGTTGTTGGTCGTTTCTGTCTCTTTGCGGATGATTTCCAGAATACGATAAAATTCATTAGGTACCGCATTAAGGTTCTCGTCTGCAACGTCAAGTTTACCTGTATCTAACAAACGGAGAAAAACATAGATTTCGCTCCATTCTCCTTTATTTCCTGATAGTTCCATATTTTCTTATATTAGTCCTAACATTTGAAGTTCTTTTTCAGCCGTTGCTTGTATAGCGGGTATTGCCACCGAATTACCAAACTGTTTATATGCTGAAGCATCAGCCACCACGATTCTAAACTTATCTGGGAAACCTTGTAGCCTTGCCCACTCACGGGGGGTCATCTTACGGATGCCGTCGCGGTTTACTTCACCCTTAATATTGGTGATTGGAGTAAAATTTGTCAAACGCTTATCAATTATCAAATTGCATTCTCTACCCATACCACCAACGACAATAGCGTTCGCCACACCGTCAAGGTCAATGATTTTATAGCCAAAACCATGACCAGCAGCCTCATGCCTTGCTTTATGTCGCTTTAGGGTTTCTACATATACCGTAGAAAGGTAATATTTAACGGACACCTCATTTTCTTCCATCACATCCTTAAACTTCGGACGTTTATCACCTGGAGTAATTGGTTCTGGGTAATGGAAATCCTTAACATTTATCCCCAAGTCTTTACGGAAGCCAATTATATAGATGCGTTCTCTATGCTGTGGAACTCCATAGTCCATGGCATTGAGTATTTGTGGAGGCACAACGTCATATCCAGCATCATCAAGGTGTTCCAGTATTGTTTTAAGCGTCCTTCCCTTGTCGTGTATGGCTAATCCTTTTACATTTTCAAGAAAGAAAGCTTTTGGTTGATGCTTGCGCAGAATCGCTTCTATTTCAAAGAACAGTGTTCCTCTGGTTTCATCATTAAAACCGAGGCGACGACCTGCAAGCGAAAATGCCTGACAGGGGAAACCGCCACAGAGAACATCAAACTTCTTGGGAATATAACTCTTTGTTGATTCTTTGGTGATGTCTCCAAAAGGCATTTCTCCATAATTGGCCAAATATGATTCTTGTGCTTTCGCATCAAACTCAGACGAATAAACACACTTGCCACCCAAGTTTTGCAAGGCTATACGGAAACCTCCGATACCTGCAAACAAATCTATGAATGTAAATTTTGGATTCTCTGGAGCTGGAAATGGAACATCAAAGAAATCAGAAAAAAAATTGTACTGTGTGGCATCCTCAGCCACTTTCCATACTTCATCATCAGACAATTCACCATCATTTATGCCCTGACGAAACTGTTTTCTTGAAAGGAACTCACGGATGGAGAAAATAATTTCTTCTTTCCGTTTCTTTGTTACCTTAACCTCGTTGTTATGCAGATAGTGACTAAGTACTGCCATCTGGTTTTCAAACGAAGTTTCACCATATATCTTCAAACCATCCTTGGTGATTTCTTCAGGGAAGGCCTGTAGTTTCATATTTTTAGCCATAATACTATTTTAATTCTTGGGAAAGAAGATACTGTTTGTATTCACTGACGAACAATTCGCGAATGTCAACCTCTAAAAGCTCTGCAATTTTGTCTAATGTCTGTAAGTCAGGTTGAGTCACATTTGAGCACCACCTGCTTGTCGTTGCAACATTAACCCCCAACTGTTCAGACAACCACTTCCCTGTCTTTTTTTGTTCAACAAGCACAACTTTTATTCTATTCAACGCATCAATTGCAAATATATTGATTTAAGATGCAAAGTTAATAATTATATCGGAAAACGTGCAGAAGCACAAAGAAAACTGTTGTTCTTTCACGATTTTTATATCATCTGCTATTCGTAAATGCTAAATTGTCTTGTACTGAAATAGGTTGACTCGTAACCAAGTTTAATTGTTAAAATTTTG